>Ga0209292_1000159_pt1 | contig 95474 bp, 72 predicted proteins | sample GOMGulsemesocosm_2_FD_184634 | JGI IMG/M metagenome (GOLD analysis project Ga0209292, IMG submission 184634) | Methane-oxidizing microbial communities from mesocosms in the Gulf of Mexico - GOM9C Gulf of Mexico (SPAdes) (version 2) | ecosystem: Environmental > Aquatic > Marine > Cold seeps... | reverse complement strand
CGTTATTTCAAGGGAGTCAAATAACGCTTCCATTTCCCCTACCCTAAAATATCCAGCTATAGGTAGAGTGCGCAACGACGGTTCAGCAATTTCAATGGTAATGTTGGTATAACGGCTAATATCATTTATTACCTTTAATAACGGGTCATTAGCATAAGCAAGTACACCTTGTCGCCATGCTAGCTTGCGATTCAGTGCCGGTGTTTGTATTAACTCAATTTTCTCTACAGTGCGTCCAAAGGTAGTACTTTGTCCGGCAGAAAGCTCTGCTAAAAAGGTTTCTGTTTTACTTGTAGACCTTGTTAGCAACTGTTCATTTTTGGCACTAGTTGGTTCTTTTTGTACTAAAGCGGCGAGTGCAACCAGCCCTTCCTCAACGGTAACTTCAATTTCATCAAGCAGTTTTAACCTAACATTAAAAGCTGTGCCTATTGCTTGAACAAGCCCATCACCTGCGTACACATAAAAAGGTCTTTGCTTATTTTTTGCCACAGTAAAATACGCTTCACCTTTGAGTAACCGTATAATGCGTTTATCGCGAGAGAAATCTACTTCTAGCCGGCTATTAGTATTTATTTGCACCGTTGAACCATCAGATAAAGTCACCGTGCGCTGCTCACCAACTGCGGTAATAAGTTGTGCTTGCTGGTTAAACTCCGTTAAGTGCTGCCAGTAAAGGGAGCCTGAAATAATAAAGCAGATAAAAATTGAGGCCGCTATTGCCAAAAAAGATCGACGTTGTCTAAAAATAGATTGTTGATCTGGTAATGCGCTTACTGACTCAGCAATATCATCAAGCTCTTTTAATACACTTAAATCATCCCATAAATCGGTTAGTTCGTTAAACGCATTGCGATGACGTTCGCTTTGATTAAGCCAAAATTTAAGCTCAGACATTTCGGCTTTACTGACTTGTTCTCGGCCCAATACCGTAATCCACGAAGCAGCTTCCGCTTCAATGCTTTCTATACTTAGCAAGGTGACAATATTTTTTATCTTACTCATCACACTTTACCATTTTCTTGTATTCATCTTTTGTAGTCCTTTGCACAACGCTAATTGCTGCACCAAATTCAGAGGGTTTATAACCTTGCTCCCTAAGATATTTGTTGCACCTTAATAACCCAGTAGTGACATGTTTTTCAACGGCACTGACGCTAATATCCATTCTATTGGCGATTTGTTTGTATTGTAGATTATCTATACGCCTCATTAAAAAAGCTTCTCGGCAGCGCGGAGTTAACTGTGCAACCGCTTTGGAAAACAATATCAGCTTTTTCCGGCCGTCAAGCCATTCTTCGGTAGTTGCTTGGTTTTCATCAAGTATTTGTGAGATATCGTCGATGTCTTTAAGGTAACCGCGGGGTGAACGTGCATCTTTGCGTACTTCAGTTAAGACAACGTTTTTAGCTATTTTGAAAAGAAAGGCTTTCGGCTCATTTATTTGCATACGAAGCTCTGCAGCGAAACCTTTAAGAAAAGTTTCTTGTACAAAATCATCAACATTATGAGACGCCGAAGTGAAACGCTTAATAAAACGTTTTAGCGCAATTTCATTTTCTTGAAAAACTTTCATGATTATCGACATGCGCTGAGTGTAACATTATTAATTTTTACCTCAATCAAAAACAGTCGCTTGTTAATTATATTGTCATTATTTTAAAAAAATTGAAATTGCCACTGTGGATTTAAAAAATACTGGCGTCTTAGTGTTTTATACGCCAAACAAAAACATACCGATCCCCATGAAAAATTTGCAATCCCCCCTTTAAAGCCAAACAATTTATCCTTCATTATGTCAATAAACTAAAAAACATAACGATAACGTAAAGCACAACTCTATATTGCTCAACATCATAAAAAACCATCTTGATATAACGAACACAATGCTGAGCAATCATTTAATCATAAAAAAACAAATGAATATGTTTACCATTATTTCAGTATACGAACATAAATAAAGCGACAATAATTCAGATAGTTAGATTGTTTTTTAGCCAATAAAAATTTATTTTCAACGTTGCCATCAACTTTAGATTTAAAAAATACAGTTGACCTATTTTAAAGATTGTTCTACTGTAAATATCAAGACCAATAAAATCATTATCTGGAAATAAAAATGAGCAAAATTACAAAAAGTTATATCTGTGGTGAAGGAAGCCAACAGCTAATTTACAACACGATAGGAAACAAGTTTGAAGAGATTGCCAACCAGTTTCCAAACAATGATGCACTTGTTGTTTGTCATCAAGATATAAAATGGTCATATAAACAACTTAATCATAAAGTAGATGAACTCGCTACTGGCTTACTAGCTTTAGGCCTTAGCAAGGGAGATCGCCTAGGTATTTGGGGCCCTAACAGCTATGAATGGGTATTAACGCAATTAGCCACAGCAAAAATTGGCGTAATCATGGTGTGTATCAACCCTGCTTATCGTTTGTATGAGCTTGAATACGCTTTAAATAAAGTTGACTGTAAAGCAATTATTAGTGCTGAGTCTTTTAAATCAAGCCAGTATTTATCAATGCTAAATGAATTAGCCCCTGAACTTAAAGATTGCCAACCAGGTAAACTAAAAGCTGAAAAATTGCCTCACTTAACCACAGTTATACGCATGGGTGAGAGCAAAACTCCAGGCATGTATAATTTCAATACCGTCTGTCAATCAGGCGGTAAAGAAGAAGAAAAAGCGTTAGCTAAATTACGCTTAAACCTGCAACCTGATGATGCTATCAACATTCAATTTACTAGCGGCACAACAGGTCGACCTAAAGGTGCCACACTTTCGCACTGTAATATTTTAAACAATGGTGCAATCAGTGCTAACGGCATGAATTTTACGGATAAAGACAGACTTTGCATTCCTGTACCGCTATATCATTGTTTCGGCATGGTATTAGGTGTACTTGCCTGTGTAACGCAAGGTGCAGCGATGGTTTTTCCCTCTGAAGCATTTGAACCGCTTACTACATTACAAACCATTGAAAAAGAAAAATGTACCGCATTACACGGCGTACCAACTATGTTTATCATGGAATTAGATCACCCTGAGTTTGCTAATTACGACGTATCTTCACTACGAACCGGTATTATGGCAGGTGCTACTTGCCCTGTAGAGCTGATGAACAGCCTTATCGAAAAAATGAATTTAAGGGACATTCTTATTGGCTATGGTCAAACAGAAGTTAGTCCGCTTAATCACATGACCAAACCCGATGACTCATTAGAAAATAGAACACAAACGGTAGGCCGAGCACTACCTTACGTTGAGATAAAAATCATTAATGAATTTGGCCACGTTTGCCAACTAAATGAACCTGGTGAAGTGTGTACCCGTGGTTACTCTGTTATGAAAGGTTACTGGGGCGATGAAGAAAAAACACGCCAAACAATAAACGAAGCGGGTTGGTTACTTTCAGGTGATATTGGCACCATGGATGAAGATGGCTATTTAAAAATTACCGGTCGTATTAAAGACATGATTATTCGCGGTGGTGAAAATATTTCTCCGAGAGAAATTGAAGAGTTTTTATATACTCATCCTAAAATTACTGAAGTACAAGTATTTGGTATTTTAGATGAGAAAATGGGTGAAGAAGTTTGCGCATGGATACAATTAAAGGAAGGTGATGAAGCAACAAGCGAAGAAATTATTGAGTTTTGTAAAGGCCAAATCACCCACTTTAAAATCCCTCGTCATGTAGATTTTGTTACTGAATATCCAATGACAATTACTGGCAAGATTCAAAAATTTAAAATGCGAGACATCAAGCAAAAAGAACTTGCAGGCAGTAAGTAAGTAAGTAAAGCACAAGAAAACTATTTGCTATCAACGACACATATTAAGAATATTTTTCACCTCTAAATTAGGTCAATCGTACCATTTTAGACAAACTTTAGACAGAGGGATGCATTTTGTTAAAACAAACTCTATTCAGTATTTCATTAATACTGACCGCCCCACTACTTTTTGCTGCATCATTAGATAAAGATGATTCAGCTGGCGCCAAATTAATTCGTGCTAATTGTTTAGGTTGCCACGTATCAACCGATGAAGGGTTAAGCCGTATCAGTTATCAAAGAAAAACGCCTGAAGGATGGGAGATGACCATCAACAGAATGCGTTTAATGCACGGATTAAAAATTAATAAAGGCGATTTAGACATAAAAGGTAGCGGTTTACACGAAATCGTTAAATATTTAGCCGACAACCAAGGTTTAGCGCCAAGCGAAACACACGGTGTTAGGTATTTGTTAGAACAAGACCTAAATCAAATAGAAACTCAATTTGATGACGAGTTTTTGACTATGTGTGCTCGTTGTCATTCAGGAGCTCGAGTTGCTTTACAGCGCCGCGATGCTAAAGAATGGAATTACTTAATCGATTTTCACCTAGGTCAATTTCCGTCGGTTGAGTACTCAATGTTTGGCCGTGACCGAAACTGGTTAGGCATTGCTCGAAATAAAATGGTGCCATTAGCGTCTAAAAAATATCCATTTACGAGTAAAGATTGGTCATATTGGTTAGCAGCCGAAAAACCTGAACTTGCAGGAAAGTGGATATTAAGTGGCCATATGCCAGGTAAAGGTTATTTCAGCGCAACGATGAAGGTAGAGCAAAACAAAAAAGATTATTACTCACTAAATGTTGAAGGTAATTATGCCAATGGCGAGGTAATTACAGGAACGGGTAGCTCTGTAGTTTACACCGGCTATGATTGGCGAGGTAACATCAATTTTGGTGATATAAGCTTACGTCAAACCCTTGCAGCAAGTGCTGATGGTCAAACATTAACAGGCCGATTTTATCAAAAAGGCCAAGAATTGGTTGGTATGAAAATTACCGCGATTAAAGATGCATCAAACACACAGCTTTTAAGTGTATTTCCTAGCCATATCAAAAAAGGTGAAACAACTACCCTGACGATTACAGGTTTAGGCTTAGGTTCAGCTAGTTCATTAAATTTACCTGCAAGTATCATCACTAATAAAGTTATCAGCCAAAACGCTAACCAGATTATTGTTAACGTTACCGCTAAAGATAACGCACCGGTTGGCTATGTTGACATTCAAGTAGGCGAAGCAAAACTAGCCAAGCAACTAGCCATTTATAAGCAAGTAAATGCTCTAGAAGTTGTCCCTTCTTATGGTGTTGCTCGGGTTGGTGGCAATGGCGGCTCTACCCCTAAAACCAAGGCACTTTTTAGAGCTGTCGGTATTGATTACGGTAAAGATGGCATAGCCAATACCGAAGATGATCTTAACCTAGGGTACATCGAAGACGTTAGCTGGGCAGTAGTCCCACGCGACGAAATTGCCAAGAAAGATAAAGACCTTACTTTTGCAGGTCAGATGAATAGCAATACCGGTTTATTTTCTCCCGCAGCAGCAGGACCTAATCCTGAACGTTATCGCAGTACTAACAACGCTGGCAACCTAAATGTTGTTGCTAAATTAACTGAAAATGGAAATGAGATCAGTGGCATAGGTAGATTATTAGTAACCGTGCAACGCTGGAATAATCCACCACTTAAATAAGGTGATATCTTATGAATTCAACATTAGAAGTCATAGAAAATAATCTTCACCAAGTAGCAGTAAAAGATAAATCGTTTATCTTTCATATTCCGACAACAAGCTTATTCGAAAGTGACGAGTTAACGGGTGATATTTTGTCTTGGATACAAGGACAAGATAACCCTACAGATTCATCGTTAGCGCAAGAATTAAGTAGTCGTTACGCTGAAAGTGACATTACTTCTGCACTAGGTGAATTAAAAAACCTGTCATTGGTGGGTAAGAAAGGTCTTAATAACACAGTAGAAGAATTTGTTCCTTTAGCCCTAGACAGCGCACCATTAACAACGGTTGTTTTAAGTGTTAATACTGGCTGTAATCTAAGCTGTACCTACTGTTATAAAGAAGACTTAGATGTTCCTTCAGCAGGTAAGAAAATGGATTTTGAAACAGCAAAACAGTCTATTGATATGTTGCTGAAGGAATCACCTGATCAAAATCGCTATAACGTGGTCTTTTTTGGTGGTGAGCCATTATCAAATTTCACCTTAATAAAAGACGTCATAGCCTATTCAGAAGAAGTATTCGCATCAAAAGGAAAAATAGTTGATTTTTCCATGACAACCAATGCAACCTTGTTAACAGAAAGACATGTTGAGTATTTTGATAAACACAACGTTGGCTTATCAATCAGCATTGATGGCCCTAAAGCCTATCATGATCGCAATAGAATTTCGGTCACCGGAGAAGGTACTTATGACACAGTAGCTAAAAAAGCCAAAATGCTGCTATCTCGTTATAAAAGCAGACCAATAGGCGCACGGGTTACGCTAACTACCGGTATCATTGATATTGACACCATCTGGGATCACCTTTTCAACACGCTAGGGTTTAGTGAGGTAGGTTTTGCGCCAGTAACTTCTGGTGATATTTCTGATTACAATCTAAAACCTGAAGAGTTAGTAGATGTATTTAATAACATGAAGAAGTTAGGTAAAAAATACTTAAGCGCTGCGCTCGAGAATAAAACCATTGGTTTTTCTAATTTACATCAACTTATCACTGATATTCACGAAGGCACTAAAAAGGCCCTTCCTTGTGGTGCTGGTGTCGGTATGGTAGCTGTGGATCATGAAGGAGGCCTTAACCTTTGCCATCGGTTCACTGGCTCTGATCAACCATTATTAGGTGATGTCAAACAAGGATTAGATAAACCAGTATTAAACGACTTTTTAAATAACAGACTAGAGAAAAACGAAGAAAGTTGTGCCAGCTGTAATATCCGTAATTTATGTGCTGGCGGTTGTTATCATGAAAGTTATGCCCGTTACGGCGATCCTGCCAAAGCAACCCTTCATTACTGCGATTTGATGAGAGACTGGGTCGATTTTGGCATTCATGTATACACAGAGATTATGGAACACAACCCTGGTTTTTACGATACCTATATAGCCCCTAGGAAAGCTCAAGCATGAAACACTTAAAAGCAATAAATAGCAAAGCCCATAAAGTCAACGAGGCACTAAAAAATGATGAACTTGATGAAGTAATGGCGATGCAGTCTCCTGTCGGTTGTACAGCTACCACAGATCCCGGTTGGGAAGTAGATATGTTTGGTAGCGTCTCTGGTTTATGCCAACCAATGGAAGCTGACTTATATGGTTGTTCAGATCCCTGTTGGTGGCCAGCACAAGTGCCAGATATGATGAACACCTATCCTGATTGGTCAAAAAATGCTGACTCTGCCACCAAAGATTGGCGTAATCTTGATTCTGTATATCCTGATGAAAAGGAATAAAATAATGAACAGAAATTTTTACCTGACACTATTATTAAGTAGTGTAGTAATGCTACTGAGCGCTTGTCAAAGTACTAATGTTAGTACTAGTGCTGAAGAAACAGTGGCGACAAAAAATACGATAAAATTATCAGAAAAAGAGTTTTTGATTACCGTAACACGACCAAATACCACTATTCATGTAATTGACTTACAAACAAATGAAGTGATTCGCCAATGTGATCTGCCTGCGGGTCCCGGCCCTGGTACTGTAGTTATGTCGCCAGACAACTCTATTGTTTACATATTAACGGATCATTTTAGTGATATATATGGTGTTAATATTGATAACTGTGATGTGGTCTTTTCAACACAACAATCAACGGGCAATATACGTGTAAAATCAATCGCATCTATTGCGATTAGCCCTGATGGTAAAGAGGTTTATACTCATCAAAATCGCGTAAAAATGATGAATGACCATTATGAATTACTGACTCCTCAAATTGCAGTATTCGATACCTCGGCAGGGTTAAAGGTAAAAGCAAGCCGCACCTTTGATGCACCAAGACAAGTAGCCACAATGGATACACTTGAATCTGGCGAATTGATTATGGGCGGGCAAGATATTTTCTTAATGGACATGCTTTCAGGAAAATATGAGGTTATTTTGCCGAGCTTAAATGATGAACAACCAGGTTATTCTGCTAAGGATGTTTTAACCGTTTGGCAAATGGGTAAAGTTAATAATGAATATTACCGCATGTACAGCAGAGCTAAATATAATGGTAAAGAAGGTGACTTAAACAACGCTGAATATATATGGGGTCACGAGGTAGTTAATTTAAAAACAGGTAAAGCACAAGCAAAAGATTTTGGCCCAATAGAAACAGTATTATTTACTTCAATACGCCGCCCTGGTCAGCTTAATCGGGTATACGCTACTTTGAATGATTTAAAAGAATATGATTCAGTTACCAAAAAATTGGTACGCTCTTTAGATTTACCACATACTTATTACTGTATTAACTTTTCACATGATGGCTCTAAAATTTACCTTTCAGGTGCCTTAGCAAATATAGCAGTTTATGACGCCGACACATTTAAAAAATTAGCGCACATTGAACTTACCGGTGACGGCTCTATGTCAACTAGCATCATTTTTAAACGCCAAGGTTAATAGGCTTAGTGTCTAGTCTAAACTCATCAACCAGCCCTTCTGTAACAAGAAGGGCTGCTTTAACTTGGTTATATAGCTTTCTAGCATTACACAAACGAGAGGTTATTTTTCTAGCCTTATTCTCTTTAATTACTACCGCCTTAGTCGTTTCTGTTCCCTATATAAGTAAGCTCATTATTGATAAAGGGCTATTGCAAAAAGATTTTGACGCCTTACTGTTCTTTTCTTGCGGACTTTTTTTTATTGGTATATTGAGTACCTTACTCTCAGGTTACAACCGCATTAAACATACCCAGTTATCAGGAAAAATTCTTTTTGCTTTACGTGAAGATGTCTTTCAGCACCTACAAAAACTACCGAGTACTTTTTATCACCAGCAACGAGTTGGCGATATATCTTCGCGTATGGACCGTGATATAGCTGAAATACAACGGTTTGCAGTCGACACACTATTTTCAACATTTTCTGCCGTTTTAGGGCTTACTGCGGCAACGGCAATGATGATTCATTTACACTGGCAATTATCATTAATTCTATTAATTTTGGTGCCCTTCCAACTTTTTTACTTATTTAAAATGCGACCAAAAGTAGAGCGAAAAAATATCAAAGTACGCGAAAGTGCTGCTGATATATCGTCATTTTTTGCTGAAAAAATACCGGTTATTAAATTCATTCAATCAGCAGGGGCAGAAAAGCAAGAATTAGATAAACTTGCTCATTTAAACCATAGCTTTTTAGGTAAATTAATTTCATTACAGATAACGGAATTTTGGACCTCTGCAATACCAAGTACTTTAGTGTCACTGTCTCGTGCTGTTATCTTCTTAATTGGCGGATATTGGGTTATTGAGGGTAGCTTTTCTTTAGGATCGCTCATTGCATTTACCGCATACGTAGCAATGGCTATTGGCCCATTGCAATCTTTGTTAGGGCTTTATTTAGCTTGGCAACGCCTAACCGTTAGCTTAGATAGAGTCAGTTATTTACGTCAGCAACCATTAGCGCAAAACGCTACTCAAATACAAGCACTGCCCGAGAAATTGTCAGGTAATATCACCTTAAAAGCTTTATGTTTTAGCCACACGCCTGAAACCGAAATATTCAATAATGTAAATTTACACATTCCTGCAGGCAGTAAAGTCGGTATTGTTGGCCAAACTGGTATTGGCAAATCAACGCTACTTGATTTATTACAATGCCATTTGTTGCCTAGCACTGGTTCTATTGAAATTGATGGCATAAATCTAGCGAATATCAATATTCAAAGTTGGCGAAAAAGAATTGCCATTGCGCCACAAGATCCGGTCATATTTAGAGATAGCTTAGCGAACAATATTCGTTACGGACACCCACAAGCAACAGAAAAAGAGGTATATAATGCGGCAATTTCTGCCGGCTTAGAAGAACTTATCTGTAAGCTTCCTAGTGGGTTAGATACCACCATCAGTGAGCGTGGCACGGCACTTTCTGGTGGTGAGAAACAACGCATAGGCTTAGCAAGAGTGTTGCTTAAAGATCCTGTGTTACTGATTTTAGATGAGCCAACCTCGGCAACCGATAAAGTTACTGAAAATCAAATAATTGAACAAATTGACCAATTATTTGCCAGTACCACTCGTATTATCGTTAGTCATAGCGGTAAACCCATTGCTAATGCGGATATGTTAATTCAGCTAACTCAATCAAACTTAAAAATTATTAGCGCTGAGGAATACAATGCTTAAAGTGGGGATTATTGATAGTGGCTTACCAACATCTTATGGTTTCTCTGTGTTTGCCGCGCAGGACTTTACTGGCGCATCCAGTATAATTGATCAATTAGGTCACGGAACTGCCATCACTAATATTATTGGCTGTAACACCTCTGTTGAGGTGGTCTCGGCCCGAGTTTTTCACGATAAACTAGTGTGCTCTCCATCCCAAATAGCTGAGGCAATACAGTGGCTTACTTCAATGAATGTTGATCTTATCAATATGAGTTTTGGGCTACGAAACGATAGAAGCGTATTAAGAGATAGCTGCGAACTAGCGCTTGCTAACAATATTATCCTAGTTGCTGCTGCGCCTTCACAAGGGGAGCCAGTATACCCATCAAATTATAATGGCATTATCAGGGCAACAGGCGATGCACGGTGTAACCAAGGGGAGATTTCTTGGCTCAATTCCAGCCAAGCTGATTTTGGCGGTTATTCAGGTAAACCTCACTTTGGCCCCGCGGGTGCAAGTATCGGCTGCGCCTCTGTAACTGCGTCAATAGCACAAATAAAAGCGCAATATCCACACTATAATCAAGACGCGATAGTGCAATGTTTGAGGCAAAAATCCATTTATCAGGGCTCGCAGGCTAATAGCAAAAATAAGGTGTTATTATGATAACTCAATCACAGTCAGAAATAGCGGTACTTGGTTGTGGCCCCGCTGGTATTGTTACCGCGCTAGGTTTAGCTAAAATGGGTTACAAAGTATGCGTTATCGCCAATCTTAGAGCGCATAATGTTACTGAAGGCCTTTCAGAGCGAGTATTTCAGGCGCTGTCTACTTTAGGTTTACAGCACACTTTAAAAGAAATCAGTTCACCCATTCCTCGAAGTGTCAGCTGGAATGGCACTCACAGTGCTGCCAATACTGAAAGGCTGATCAGAAGAGTCTCTTTTGATAGCGCCTTATTAAGAGATTTAGCCGATGCCAACATCCCTTTTTACCATGAAACAATAATCAAAGTAGCAACTCATCCACATACCTGTTTAATATCATGTAAATCAGGAAAAACCTTCTATGCTGATTTTGTTGTCGAAGCTAGAGGCAGAGCAGCACCACTTTCAAAGAGTTCACATATAAGAGGCGTTGACTCTCTGTCTATTTGTCAAAACTGGCAAACTTCAAACACTGAATTAATGTCGCCGCAAGCAATAGCGATAAGCCTTGAAAGCGGCTGGTTATGGTTGGCAAATAGTGGCCAAGGTAATATTTTTACCCAGGTTTCCGTTAGCGCTAAAAGCAACACGGGCCCTGCAAAAGAAAAGCTCTCAAACTTTATTCATCAGCTAGTAATGTCAAGACCAGAGCTTGCTCACATTACCCCCTTTATTGAACCACAAGGAAAAGTACTGGCGAGATCAAGTACACCGCTATTAAATAAGTTCCCGATAAAAGATCGTTATTTATCTGTGGGCGATGCGGCGATGTCAGGTGATCCGCTGTCGGGTAGTGGGATTTTTTTATCTCTTTCAGCCGCATTTATTGCACCAGTAGTCATTAATACCATACTAAACAAACCACAGAACAAAGCCATAGCCGAAAAATTCTATTTTGATCGTTTACAGCACTTGTTTTACCGTTTCGCTCGAGTAGGAAGAGACTTTTATAAGATGGAGTCTCGTTGGCCAGAGCAGCCTTTTTGGCAAGAAAGACGGGCATGGCCAGATCAAATATTAGCGCACCAAGAAAAAGACCGCCTTGTTGGCACTGCTCTACGCCCAGTTGTTAATGGTAGCTTTATTGATAAAAAAGAAGTGATTATCACGACAGAGCAGCCGTTGGGGATATGGAAAATAAATAATGAAAATGCCGTAGATGTGCTTAGTGAGCAATTAAAAAAACTAAGCGATATCAACTAACCTAGATTAATTTATACCAATACAAATAAATATATGGTCATTCTAAATGGACTGAATATTCTAATAATGTCGTTGCTTTCAATCACACACGCCAACTTTTACTCACTCAAGCGCCTTGTTCTTGTAAATTTATCCTCTACTATTGGTACGGTATCTGAAACAAAAAAACCTTGTAGAGAACGCATTAACCTACAAGGCAAAAAACATACACAACATTAACTAACATGAAGTGAATACAACTTTTTGGCTTTATTGCATAGCACAATAAAGCCATGTTTATCTAAGGTTTATCCTTTATTTATATTGATTACTTTGCAAGCGGTGAATTCTTTTACCCCTTCCTTGCCCCACTCTGCACCTATACCTGATTCTTTCGCCGGTGCCATATGTATTTGCGGCCCAAAAGCACAATGTTGATTGATCCATACTGTACCTGTTTCTAACTGAGCAGCTATTTTTGATGCTCTATCTAGATTTGATGACCACACTGAGCCACCTAAGCCCATTTTACTGCTATTAGCACTGGCAATTGCAGCGTCTACATCAGAATATTTAATAATTGGAAGTACCGGACCAAAGGGTTCTTCATCAACTAAACTACAGCCATCGTGTAAGTCTTTAATCACGGTTAATGGAATAACATAACCTGGTTGATTTGGCGCCTCGCCACCGGCGATAACCGTACCTTGCGCTTTACCCGCGGCTATATAAGATAATACTTTTTCATACTGCGCTTTATTTTGCACAGGTCCAAATTGAACACCTTCTTCCATACCATTACCAACAATAGCATCTTTTGCTAATGTTGCTATTTCATCACAGAGTTCATCATAAACGGCTTCATGTACGTATAAACGTTTAAGGGCAATACATACTTGGCCACTATTAATAAATGCACTGCCGAAAATACCAGGAGCAATAGCTTTTGGATCAGCATCATCAAGTACTATAGCGGCATCATTGCCACCCAGTTCAAGTGTTAAGCGCTTCATTGAATCTGCAGCACTCTTCATAATCGCTTTGCCAGTAGGCGTAGAACCGGTAAACGATATTTTAGCGACATCAAGATGAGTTGTTAGCACCGGGCCTAAATCATTATCATCAACGATAACGCTAACCAAGCCTTTTGGTACTATATTGGCAATAATCTCTCCCAACATTAATGTTGAAACAGGTGTTGTTGGTGCCGGCTTTAAAATAATACTATTGCCAGTTACCAATGCAGGCGATAACTTATAAGCCGCAATTAGCAATGGAAAATTCCACGGAATAATAGCAGCAACTACTCCCAGTGGTGTCCGGTGTTCTTCAACGCGATTCGTTGCCGTTTCATTTAATATTTTAACGGGAAATTCATGTGATGCTAATGAACGACAAAAAGCTTCTGCAAATTGCACTTCCATGCGTGCAAAAGCTAATACTTTACCTTGCTCTAAGGTTACCGCTTTAGCCAATTCTTCCGCATTTTCGGCGATTGCATCGGCAATTTTATTTACCAAGGCTCTTCGCTCTGTTTCGGCGACATTTTTCCACAGCTTCTGCGCATCTTTTGCTGCGGCAACGGCTGTCAGCACATCCGCTTTATTTGCTCTTGGGACAGTAGCAAACACCTCTTCAGTGGCTGGATTAATAACATCTAAAGTGGCGCGACCTTCTATTAGTTCGCCTGCCACTAACATTTTATATTGACTCATAATATTCTCTCAAGGTTAAAAAAAACCTAATTTTTAGATAACGGGTGTACACTTTCATCCCCCTTTTAGCTAATTTACTAAAAGGGGGAAATCAATAATTAATCGCTAATTATTCGAATTTATATTTGAATGAGACTCCCCACCAACGAGGCGTACCATAGTAGCTTTCTGTTAAACCGAATCCAGCTTGCGCAGGTGTACCTGATAAGTCTAACGCCATAGTTCTATACTCTTTATCAGCTAAGTTTTTAACGAAGACTGCGACTGTCCATGTATCTTCAGCATTGGTGTAAGACACACGTGCATTAGATAATATATAACCGTCTTGAAGTCCTACCGGCGCATTTTTAAGTTGAAAGTAATGTTCAGATAAGTAGGTTGCATCAAGTTGAACAGCCATAAAACCGTCCATAACGTCCCACTCATAACGTACTAATGCGTTTGCATTCCACTCAGGTGTCATGATTGCACGTCGATCAAGCAACTGACCATCTGGCTGTCTAAACGCATCTTCAACAACATTATCGATATAAGCAAGACCAGCAATAAGATCTAAACCTTCTATAGGATTCGATTGAATTTCAATTTCAGCCCCTTTAACAGTGGAATCAGTATTGAATACAAACGTTGTTAACCCTTCCAACCTAAACGCTTGATAATCTTGATAATCATAATAATAAGCGGCACTGTTAATTCTTAATTTATCATCCTCTGAAGACCATTTAAGACCTAATTCATACGCATTTAAGATTTCTTCATCAAACCTCATATCCTCAACACGACCCGTTAACGGATTACCATCGATCAGATCGGTTGTATCAACCGGTGCGTTATAACCACCTGCTTTTACCCCACGGTTATAACCTAAATAAACCAAGGTGTTTTTATCTACTTTCCAATCAAGTTGCAATTTGCCTGTGATTAGATCGTCATCAATTGTTTCATAGCTACCTTGATCGGTTAAACCAAACACTTCACCTAAACCACCCGCACCAGCACCAGCAGGTCCGTAATGGAAATAATCAAAATTAGTGCCTAAACCAAAAGCATCATTTGACACAACATTAGAATTTGTAGGTGAGTCAAATAGAGAGAAATAAGTTGTTAAATCTGTATCTTTTTTCTCATTAGACCAACGAATACCCGCGGTAAATGATAAAGTTTCAGTAATATCGAATTCACCTTGAGCAAATAACGCAGTAGTGTTGGTTTCGGTTGAAAACGGTGTGTTCAATCCAAGGTGATTTAACGACTCATCATTAAGACCAAAGCCTGGAAATTGAGCTGAGAAAAAGTTTTGCGCTGCGCCGCCATTGGAAAAGTCACCTTCAATATCAAGATAAAAAGCGCCAACAACCCAATCAATCGTGTCGGTAAAGCCGCTAACACGAATTTCTTGCGAGAACTGCTTTAAATCACTTTTCAAGAAAAAGGCGAAAAAATCGTTTGGTGACGCATCGGAATCTTCAAGGTAATCTTTTTTCAACGTTGAGTAATCAGTAATAGAGGTTATCTCAAACTCATCAAAATCCCATGAAATGTTATTGGTAATACCCGTTGTTTCTAATCTGTTGTGACCAATAACATTATAATCACCTGCATGCACATCATTGTCAGTATCTTGATAAGACGTCGCTAAAGAATCACCTGACCCTTGTAAATCTAAGCCATCGAAATCCTCACCTAAACCTGTGTCAGGGTTTGTACGCGCAGAGCTGTGCTCAAAAAAGCCAGCGTTAATATCTTGATCTCCAGCTCTGACACTTAATAACCAATTAACATCTTCGAAACTCTCAATTAATAACTGAGCTCTTAATCCCCAATCATTACCATTGTTAAGATCGGTACCCAGACGGTTATCAATGTAACCATCGTGCTCATTTTTAACAAATGATATACGCCCTGAAATATTCTCAGTTAAGCCACCACCAAAAGCACCTTCAAATTTACGTTGATTATATGCGCCAAGCGTTAAATCAAAATAGCCTTCATTATCACTGGTTGGCTTTTTACTAATATAATGAACAAGGCCACCCGTTGCATTACGACCAAACAAAGTACCTTGAGGGCCACGTAATACTTCAGCACGTTCCATATCAAATAACTGAAAGCCAGCACCTGATGCAGCGCTGATATATGCTTCATCCAAATAAATAGCTACAGGAGATTCTTGATGGTCCCCTGAAAAATCATTTTGACCAACACCACGAATACTGACAAAAAACGATGATGGCCCATTAGGTTGAATTGTAGTAACACCTGGAGCCATTGCAGTAACTTCCTGCGCATTCCCCAAACCAAGCGCGTCCATTTGGTCGCCCGATAACGCTGTTACTGCAATACCAACAGACTGTAAAGGTTGTACTCGTTTTTGCGCCGTTATTTCAATTTTTTCAATAACGGAGGCTGACACCCCTGCTGAAAAAACACCCAAGCAGGCGGCAACTGAAACTACCAGTTTTGATTTCTTAAACATCTTGTTTTCCCCAAAATAGACTAAATTTATTATTGACTAACAGAGTGTTAGCTTTGTAATTATTTTCAAGGTGCTAACTCCCTTTTGCTTTGCCTTCTATTTTCTTTATTATCAAAGCGACATTACCCGTTCGTTTTTTGAACAGACCAATGTGTAAATCAACTGTAGAACAAACCTTCAATTAGGTCAAGTGTATTTTTTTATTAGTGCAGTCGTATTTAATACATACCAGAATAACATATTAATTTTGTCCTTATATTTCATGGCATTAAGCAATAAAAAAAACAACTTAAAATTTATTTCACTCTCCGTGAAATTCATTTATTATATTACACCATAGATATTTAATAATTAGTGCTACGCGAAAAAGGATTAATGTGACTTACAAGACGGCTGCCAAGGGTTATAGCAAGGGTGAAAAGCGAATAAAACTTATTTTAGAGGCTGCAGAACAGTTGTTGATAGATAGCGGTTACCACAATTTTTCAATGCGTAAAGTAGCAACGAAAGCGGGTGTTAGTGTGGGAAATTTACAATACTATTTTCCCTCTAAAGATAAATTATTAGAAGCACTGCTTGATAAAGTTATTCAAAATTATTTAGATGCATTTGAAAAGTTTAGAGGACAATACGCCCCTAAAGAGCAATTCATAAAAATAATAAAAACAGTACTAAAAGATATTAAAACTAAACACACAACTGTATTTTTTCCAGAGCTTTGGAGTATGGCTAATCACGAAAAACACATAAGTAAAATTATGGATCGTATGTATGGTAAGTACCGTGCATTAGTTGCCGATGTAATTAGAGACATAAACCCCAATTTAAGTGAGTGCCAAGCTCAGCGCTTAAGTATTTTTATATCGGCATCAATTGAGGGCCATACTATGTTTATTGGTTATAAAAAAACCTGGGCCAAAGAGGCTGAAAATATACTCGATATATCCCTGCAAAGTTTTCTGTGGTTAATTGAGCACGGTGACATTCCTGCAGAAGAATGCGGGAAATCTCAGAGTAGGAATACTGCCGACGAAGAAATTGTACTGGCTAATATTAACAATACGCTATAACAAGTTGCCCTTCACTTCAGCGATATCACAGTAGCTTTTCAATCAATCGAAGTTTACTTGACTAAACTACCCAAGATGAAAAGCTGATTATTTGGATTCCATCTGAATAGTACCATCAAGGCGGAACACATCACCATTAAGGTATCAGTTATTGATTATATGTGCGTGGCCGTCTGGCTAAACACACCTTGCAAATCATCAAACTTACTACTAATCAGCCGCTTGAGATCTGGAAAATAAGGATTTCAATACAGTAAATTTATGCTAGGATTTATAAAATTCCGATTTTAAATTATCCAAGCTAACAAGTAATCACCAACTCACCACTTATAACTTTTACTGTAATTAATAGGGTATAGATGCTAATGAATGGGCTGAAAATAATAAAAATAACGAGGCCCCAAACAGGGAGGAATTGTATCAAGCGAAATCGCTTGCTGGAATTATTATCTAAACAGGGAAATACCCCCATTATTAATTTTGTCGCCCCTGCTGGTTATGGAAAAAGTACCCTGCTGATACAATGGGCAGCGCAATTAGACCACGCTTGCTGCTGGCTATCACTAGACAATAGAGATCATGAGCCGCGAAGGTTTGTCAATTACCTTGCCGCATCTATTGCAAGCAGCATGGAAACCCCTGAATCCATAGAGGCGGAATTAACTGAATTTTATCGCCATGGTCAAGAAGAAAAGTTGATTACCGCCCTACTAGCCCAAATTACTCAACCAACAACCTTGATTATCGATGACATTCATTTGCTAGCAGAGGGCGCTTCTAGATCTATACTTAAATTGATGCTAGAGATATTGCCAGATCAGCTCCAGCTAGTTATTTCCGGACGCAACAGCCGTTTTATCGACCTAAATAATTATCGTCTGCAAGGGCGCTGTTTCGATGTAACCAAGGAACAACTCAAGTTTGACTACCATGAACTAGTGCTAGTGGTCACCCGCAAAGTCAAGCCCTTTTTTGAGGAACCTGAGCATCATCTTTCGGCACTTTACCAGGCCACAGAAGGTTGGCCAGCGGGCGTCCAATTAACGCTTCTAGCCAGCCCTGATTCCTTGCAACATTATCAAGCGTCAGATGAGGTAAATGAACAAACTGTTGATTATCTTGCCCATCAAACCCTTTCCAGACAATCACCTGAACTACAGCGGTTTTTATTAAGAACTAGCTTCTTGGATAGATTTACGCCGGCCTTAGCAAACCAAGTGTGTGATATAGACAACAGCCCACAAGTTTTGATCAACGCGGAAAAAAACAACCTATTTATTAACAAGCTTGATAGCAATGCCAACTGGTACCAATATCATCCCTTATTCAGAAAAGCCTTACGGGTGATTGCCAATAGCCAAGGCATAAATAGTAAGGATATTTTCAAAAGTGCTTATCACTGGTGCTTGGAAAATCAACTTGAAGAAGAGGCCATCAGCTATGCACTACTCTGCGGAGCGGAGTCCGATGCCGCCAATCTGGTAGATAAACTTGCAATAAAATGTATCCGCAACGGTCAGTTTCATGAGGTTGATGACTGGATAGGTCAACTCAGGGAAGTTCAAATAAATCAATACCCCCGGTTGCTTATTTACCGTGCATGGGCCTTATCCCATCTAGGACACTTAGGGCTAGCTGGCAAAATTTTACACACCCTAAAAGAGGCAAGCACTGATCTGTCAGACGATATCAAAACAAATTTTTTGCAGGAATATACTGCCATGCAAATGGTCAATGCCATAGGGGCAGACGAATTACAGCTAGTTGCTAATTTAGCTGAAAAAATGAATATTGAAAACCTTAACGATGATTTCTGCCGCGGTGTCTATCATAACGTCAAGGCTATAGTCGAGTATAACTTTAATAAGCCACAGCAATCGTTGCACCACATAAAACTTGCTATGGAGGCACATCAACAATGTGATTCAATGATAGGACTTATCTATGCACACTGTATAACAGCCATCGTAAACATCCAATGCGGTGATCTAATATCTCTGGAACAAACTATAAGCCGTGCTAGACAAATTTTAAGACGTGACAATATATCCAGTTCGGCCTTTGTATCTCGAATCATTCAGATCCTTGAAGGTGTATTGTATTTTTATCGTGGATCGCGCAAACAAGCATTATCATTGCTTTTCGAATCAGGACCTTATATTGAAAATAGTGTCTATAATGATTTTCGCAACCTTTATTATATAACCTTGATTCGAGGAATGGTTAATGAAGAGGAATATGAAGGTGCCTTGTCGATACTTGATAATTGGCAGCATACTAGCTGTGAGTGCATAACTACCAGAACTTGGGTGAAAATTATCGATGAAACACTGGTTATCTATCTAGCCAAAGGAGACTTAGAAGCGGCAAGGCAACTCATCGCGCAACAGCAACATCTGCCATTACCCGATCAAACCTCTGACTGGGAAGATTTAAACGCCTACCCTCAATTGAGTTACTGCCGTCTTGGAGTATTTCAAGAAGGATGTGAGCAAATACCTGCCCGTTTAAAATGGCTGGCTAATGCCAGTAAAATAGGCCAGAGAGTATTGCTCCATATTGAAATAAAATTATTACAAGCCCTGTATAAATTAAAACATCACGGTTCCGATTGGCTTCTCTATCAAGAGCAAGCCTTAATGCTTGCAGAGTCAAACGGAATAGCAACCAAAACATACCAACATTTATTAAAATTCTTTCCTGAGCAACCTACTGTTATAAATGACTTAACTAAAAATATAACCAAACCTGTAGAAGAAAAATTAGATAATCAAGCCATTGAGATCGCACCACTTAGTGATAGAGAACTGGAAGTGTTGAAATGTATGGCAAATGGTATGCAAAACAAAAGTATCGCGGATAAGCTTTTTTTATCTGTTAACACGATACGCTGGCATGCCAGTAATATTTTTTCCAAGCTATCGGTGAGCAATAGAACTCAAGCGGTTTGTATTGCTCGCGATTTAGGGCTGATTTAGCCTACTTTCCATCCTCCAAGATCATATACCCAAGTGAATTCAAAATGCAGGTTTCAGTTGGAATTACAAACGTCTTTAGGCAAGGCATTGATTTTAGGGAATGGTTGTTCCATTGTCTAAATAAATAACGCAGCTTAAAACGTTTATAAACCAACCCTACGGGGATGACTGAGCAAATCATCTTCTTCGTTACATCCTTTTTTAAGGGAGCGACCATTAATAAAATGATGCGCCTTGAATATGAATCGCTCAGTCGTCCTGAAATCCGTATTTTGAGTCCGCTGGGTATATAACCATCCAAAAGGACGGGTTAAAATCCAGACGATTTCCATCCTTTTGCACGTTGTTTCCCCCTGCTTAGTTATCAATACTAAGAATCCAAACTCTCACATAAAACATATAAAAACATAGAACAGGGGAATACTATGAAAAAATCATACCTGAGTACCATGATGTTAGCTGCTATAAGTATGATGACATCTGTATCTGCTCAAGAAAATCAAGATCAAATAAAAGTCGATGACGGAAAAATAGAAAAGATACAAGTTACAGCAACTAAACGAGTAGAATCTGTTCAAGAAGTAGGCATCAGCATGTCAGCCTTTAATGATACTGATTTACAAGAGATGAACGTAGGTGAATCTGTTGATCTTGCTGCTCAAGTCCCTAATGTTCAAGTTAACTTTGGTTTTGGCCAAAACTCTTTTAATATTAGGGGGATAGGAACCAATGAATTTGCGGCAAATTTAGATGGTCCTGTAGCCACCCATATTGATGAAATATATCAAAGTAAAAGTTTTATGACCACTTTAGGCATTTTTGATATTGCCCGAGTAGAAGTACTTAAAGGACCTCAAGGAACAGTTTTTGGTCGAAATACTACTGGCGGCTCGGTGAACTTTGTCACAAATAAACCAACCGAAGATTTTGAAGCTGGTGTTAATTACAGCTATGGCAATTATAATACTCATAAAGCAGAAGGATTTATCAGTAGTGGGCTTAGTGACAATCTTTCAGGTAGGCTTGCAGGTTATGTCAATAATCAAAGCGATGGCTATTATGACAATACCATAAATGGCGTAACCTCAGATGTAGGCAAGCAAGACGAAATAGCTCTTCGTGGTATGTTGTCTTGGGAGTGGGATGAAGCTTCTTTACTATTGTCAGCGCATTATGGTGAAGATAATTCAGAATTGTCTCCTTACCAAGCACTCGGTATTGTAAACCCTACCACAGGTGAGCTTTGTGCTGAATACGCCGATGGTTCTGTTACCGGTACAACGTCAGAATGTGTACGTCCAACTGCAGGTGGTATTAACGAAGATGATAATGATCCCTTTACTTCGACACAAAATGCCTATCCATTAAATAACAATACAACTTCAGGAATCAGTGCACACCTGAATTTTGATACCGGTTTGGGTGAAGTAACGTCAATCAGCGCCTATGAGTATTTTGAAAGAGACTATAGAGAAGATGCTGATAATTCTACTATACGTTCAGTAGATGTTTACTACTACAATGAAATTGAACAATTCACTCAAGAAATACGCTTAGCTGGAGAAGCAGAAGACTTTAGCTACCTAGCAGGTTTTTTCTATGAACACGACAGTTTTACTAATGTAAATGCGCTGGACTCGGCTGACTTTCTTGGTTTTATTGCTAATACAGATTTCAAGCAACAGGTAGATGCAAGCGCATTATTTCTTCATACTCAGTATTACATTAATGATGATTTAGAGCTTATTGCTGGATTACGCTATACCCATGAAAAAACAAAGTTTGAAGGTGGTACCTTCTATGGCTCTACCGACTTTGGTCCTGACCCTAAAATTCAACGTTCTGCTGACTACCTATTTCCTTTGTCCCATTCAGATGCCATTGAAGGTGGAAACGAGCGTACCGATAAAGATCTTTCTTACAAATTGGGTCTAGACTGGAAAGCTGACGAGGATACGCTTGTTTACGCCAGTGTTAGTACGGGTTTCCGCAGTGGTGGCTTTAACGGTGGTTTTCCGTTTACCCAAGCAGAACTGACTAGTTTTGAACCAGAAGAGATGACTGCTTATGAGATAGGCTTTAAAACAACCCTAGCCGATGACACCTTACAATTAAACGGTTCAACTTTTTACTACGACTACAAAGATCTACAAGTAAACGTTGATGCTCCAAACAGCCCTGCACCAATCACAACCAATGCTACAGACAGTCGTTCAGTTGGTGCTGAAATAGATTTGTACTACAAACCTAGTGCCGAATGGGATATTAAATTCGGTTTAGGTTATTTAGATGCAGAGTTTAGCAGTGACTTCATTGTTAACGGGGTTAATCGTAAAGGTAACCGCCCAGCCAACAGTCCTAAATATACCGCTAATACTATGATCCGTTATGAAACGCCAATTACTGATGGCTTAGTCATTAGAGCCAGTACTAACTTAAGCTGGCGTGATGAACAATATTTTGAAGCAGAAAATAAACCATCAAATTTGCAGGACGCTTACATGGTAGCTGATGCAAGAATCACGCTATTTCCACAGGATGGTGATTGGGAAGTATCTTTATGGGGTAAAAATCTTTTTGACAAAGAATATCTAACCTATGTTAATGATTTACCTGCATTTGGCTTTATTCTTAACATTTATGGACAGCCTACAACCTATGGCATTTCATTCAAATATAACTGGTACTAAGGAGAGAAAACATGAAAACAGCATTTGTATGGCATGAAAGCTACGCTTGGCACAATACAGGCAATGCAGCACTAATTATACCCAGTGATGGCAAAAGTATTCAGAGCGACACTCACGCAGAAGATCCGGAAACTAAACGACGATTTCGTAACCTGTTGGAAATGAGTGGCTTATACCCGCAGTTAACACATATCCTCCCTAGAATGGCAACCGAGGCTGACATTCTAAGGGTACACAGTATCGAGCATCTGGAAAATATAAAACACCTTAGCGCTAATGGTGGTGGTGAAACAGGGATCCTTACCGTGGTGGGCAATGGCAGCTATGAAATTGCTATGCTATCTGCCGGTGGGTTATTGGCTATGATCGATGCCATCATGGCCGACGAGGTAGACAATGGTTATGCTTTGGTAAGACCACCGGGTCACCATGCAACACGTAATCAAGCCGAAGGGTTTTGTATATTTTGCAATTCTGCTATCGCTGGACGATATCTTCTAGATAAATACGACCTTAACAGAGTGGCCTTTGTTGACTGGGATGTTCATCATGGTAACGGCACAGAAGAAGCGTTTTGGGATGACGACAAAGGCTTGACAATATCTACACATCAGGACCGATTTTACCCTGCTGATCGAGGTTTCGTGGAGCAATTGGGCGAAGGTAAAGGTGAAGGTTATAACATCAACATTCCACTTCCACCAGGATCCGGTGTTGGTGCCTATGTTAAAGCTTTTGAACAGGTTGTAATACCCGCTCTATACAAATATCGCCCAGAATTTATCATAGTGCCCTCAGGCTTTGATGCCAGTGCATTTGATCCCCTCGGACGAATGATGATGCATACTGACGGATATCGTCAGATTACCCAAATGTTAATGAAAGCTGCCGAAGATCTTTGTGATGGTCGGATAATGATGTGTCACGAAGGTGGCTATTCAAGGGCTTATACACCATTTTGCGGTTTAGCTGTAGTTGAAACCTTATCTGGCATAAGAACAGATGTTGAGGATCCCTTCCTAGAGCTGGCAGCCGGTATGGGTGGGCAATCATTACAGCCAGCCCAGCAAAATGTTATAGATCAGGCTGAACAAGTGGTCAATAAGTACTTGAAGTAAACCTTATGCCATTCCGTATAAAGAAGTGCCACTTAGAATGACATGGGCGACATTAGAACAAGCAAAATGATTATAGATATAGTCGTTCTATATTTTACTCATTTTTGTGAAGTTATCATGGTGTCCCATGCATTCCCAAGGGCGAGTTTTAAAGGCTTATGTGCTGCGTTATTGATTTTGATAAGGGAATAACCATTATCTACAATCAAAGCTTTGCCTCTAAACCTTTAAATTCTCGCTAAGTGAGCACTTTCTTATACGGATTGGTGTTACCTAATACATTGCCCTGTTCTCTTGGCTTGCTAGATAAAAATAACTAAGAGAACAGGGCACTGTTTCATAATATGGTTTTAAATTGACCGCTAATTTCGTTGTTTATTACAGACTTATTACCCCTGACTATCTAGAGAAAAACACTTACCTTACGCATAATTCAATTGAAAATTAGAGGTTAATTGTGGGCATTAAATCAGTTATTACTGTTTATCCAAAAAGTGAAAAAAAAATCATTAGCATCCTAAAAGCCGCAGACGATATTTTAATTTATGGTGGCTACCATAATTTTTCAATGCGTAAAGTAGCCACAAAAGCGAACATCAGTGTCGGTAATTTACAATACTATTTCCCTAGTAAAGAAAGCTTATTAGAAGCACTTCTGGATAACGTTATCCTAGATTATTTAAAGACTTTTGAAAAAATTCTTAGTCAAAATACAGCCACTGAACAGTTCATTCAAATCATTGAAAAAGTTATTAAAGACCTTCAGACCAAGCGAGCCACTATTTTTTTCCCTGAACTCTGGTCGATGGCAAATTATGAAAAACATTTTGGTAAGTGTATGGATATTATGTACGATAAATACCGTTCATTGCTCGCCATTGTTATTAGAGATATCAATCCTGAATTAAGTGAATTACAAGCGAAAAGATTAAGTTTATTCTTTTCATCATCCCTTGAAGGTCACACCATGTTTATAGGCTACCGAAAACCCTGGGCAAAAGAAGCTGATAACATCATAGACATATCTATTCAAAGTTTCCTCTGGTTAATTGAACATGGTGATATTCCAGCAGATAAATGCGGAAAATCACAGTGTACTAAGAAAACAGATGAAGACAGCATAGTGACGAGTATTGATAGATAGACTAGAGTTTGGCATACCTGTAACCCATTGGATGTGATGTTACTGCAACATTATTGTTGCAGTAAGGCGGCGCTAGTACCAAGTTTGGTGCTTATACCAATTCAATTAAGTTTGTTCCCACTCAGCGAGAGTTAAAAGGTTTATAGGCAAGGCATTGATTGCAGAGAATGGTTATTCCCTTGTCAAAATCAATAACGTAGCATAAAAGCCTTTTAAACTCGCCCTTGGGAGCTCATTTGTAGCACAATAACCGCACAAATTGGTTTGATGTAGAATGACTAGATCATCACAAATTTTATTTGTTCTTATCCTCCAAATGAAGCTCTGAGTTGGGAAGAGACTTATTTGATTTGGTATTATTACATGTCTTCTAATTGAATGCCGCGCGTTTCTTTGATGTATTTAATAACAAAGAAAATACTAATGAATGCTGAAATGGTATATAAACCATAAGCCCCTGCTAAACCAATACTGCCTAGTAGAACAGGGAAGGTCATGGTTATGGTAAAGTTAGCTAACCATTGCGCACTAGCAGCTATTGCCAATGCCGCACCACGAATACGATTATTAAACATTTCACCTAATAAAACCCAAACGACTGGGCCCCAACTTAGCCCAAAAAACACGACAAATAAATTTGCCATTATTAATGCTAATGTGCCCATATTCTCTGTTAATACCAGCTTACCTACTTCATTAAGCCCTGCTGTACCAAAAATATACGATAATGCACCTAGGCTGATAAACATACCAATACTGCCAATGAGTAGTAATGGTTTACGTCCAATTTTATCAACTAACGCAATAGCAATGAAGGTAGAAACAATATTTGTTGTGCCGGTGAGTACATTAATAAGCAGAGATTGAGACTCGTCAAAACCAGCAGCTCTCCATAGTTCAGAGCCATAGTAAAAAACAACATTAATACCAACAAATTGTTGAAAAACAGAAAGCGTAATACCCACCCAAATAATCGGATGAATTTTCTTTTGCCCTTCAATGAACAGATCTTTAATGCTGTTTTTTTTATCGCCGTGTAATGACGCTTGTACTTTTTCTATTTGTTGTCCGTCATCAGTAGCATAAATTTTGTTAAAAACACGTCTAGCTTGCGCTATTTTTCCTTGAGCAACGAGATAACGTGGCGACTCAGGAATAAATAGCACACCAACAAAAAATAAAATTGCCGGAATAAGCTCAACCCAAAACATCCAACGCCATGCTTCAATATCAAGCATCAAAATTTCTTCAGCACCGCCAGCTTCAGAAGCGATAATGTAGTTACTTAAAAAAGCCACGAATAAACCTAAAACGATAGCCAGTTGTTGTAGGGTAGCCAATCGACCACGTATGGCTGCAGGGGCAACTTCGGCAATGTAAGCGGGCGCTAATACAGACGCTGCGCCAATACCTAAACCACCAAATAATCGATAAAAAATAAATTCAGTAGAGCTAACTGAAATGCCAGAGCCAAACGCGCTGATAGCAAAAATAATCGCAGTGATGATCATGATTGCTTTACGCCCATAATGATCGGATAACGGGCCTGCAGCTAAAGCACCTAAAGCACAACCTAACAGTACGGAGGCAACATTAAAACCGGTAGAAACATCGCTTGAATTAAAAGCATTGCCTAACGCAGTGACCGTGCCATTAATAACACCGGAGTCAAAACCAAACAGGAAACCACCAATTGCGGCAACTGAAGCGATAAACAGCACATATAAGGTTGAAGCTGACTGTTCTTCCGTTACTTGGAATGTATTTTCAAAGTCATTTGTAGTATCGGTTTTCACTGATTGGTATCCTTGTTTTGTTTTCTTCACCATAAAAATTATGGTGATAGTTTTATCTTTTTATAAATTTTGCTTACACCCGTTCAACGCTATTGCCATTTAATAATGGTAATAGCTAATGATTCAATTAGAAGGAAGCGAGCACTTTTCAACGGGTTAAATAGAATGGCGCGCTATATATAAAATTTACAGCGCTAGCCAGCGTAATGGAGAATAATTTTATCACTGCCAACTCTTTTATAACTGATGTTGAAGTTGTTACTTAATACTTCAAGTAAACCAGTTACGTCGCCGGTTTTAAACATGCCTGCAACTTGAACTTGTTGCAGTTGTTCATCATCTGATAATTCAAATGTTATATCGGTATAACGGCCAATTTCAGCCATGGCTTCAGCTAAAGATTCACCTCTAAATATCAGATTACCTTGACGCCAAGATAACCGTGCTGCCACTTCGAGAGGATCAACTTTAACAATCTTTTCAATAGTATTACCGGTGGAGTCTAAGTTGACTTTCTCGCCTTTAGATATCGCCATTGAGCTTTGCGGTAATCTTTTGATTATTTCATCAATATCAGTTTTCACAACATCATTACTTTTTGCGGCAACCAATACTTTGCCATCGGTAACAATAAGCTCAACTAAGTCATTGCGCACTTCAACGTTAAAGGCAGTACCTACTGCTTGAATCACTTTGCCACCGGCGATAACACTTAATGGCCGAGACTTATCATGAGCAACATCAATATGAATTTCACCCCGTTGCAAATCAATAATTCTGGCAGAAGAGCTATAACGAACTTGCACAAAGCTATTAGTATTTAGAATAATTTCACTGTTATCAGGCAAGTGAATGGTATTGCTTTCGCCAATGCCTGTTTGATAATTCATTTGCATGGCGACAACTGCAGCTTGCTCTGCTTGACCAAAGGATGAAAAGTTGAAACTAGTTTGGTAAAAGCCTAGGCTAATGATAAAAATAACAGAAGCGGCAATTGCACCTAGCCATGTTGGCTGTTTTTTAGTGGTACTTGCTGACGTTTGTGGGAATAAATCTGATAAACGACTTAAATCATCCATTTTGTCCCAAAGGTGAGCAACCTCTAATAAGACTTCAGTATTTTTAGTATTTAATGACAACCAAGTTTGTAACGCTGATTTTTCTTGCTCCGTGAGGTTTCTATCGATTTTTGCGATCCAATCACTCGCCTCATCTAAACGCTTTTCTTCATCGTCAATGATGTTGTGCTTATGAATGTGATGAACATTACTCATAAGTGCCTCCCGTCGTAGCATGTACAGATGCCGTATTTTCTTTAGTTACTTTGTTTTGGATTTTACGCATGAACAATGTACAACGTTTCATGCCAGTTGATATATGTTTTTCCACAGTACTTTCACTAAGATTTAATTGAGCAGCGATTTCACGCTGCGAATAACCGTAAACTTTTTTTAATACAAAGACTTTACGGCATTGAACGGGTAATAGCCTAACAGCTTCACAAAAATGAGAAAACTCACTATTGGTTAAAGCATTTTCATACATTTCATCTTTAGGATGATTTGACAATAGCTGCTCTAAAGTTTCCATATTTTCGACACCATCTACGAGTCTAACATTGGCCTGTTTTTGGTAATCTAAGGCCAAATTTCGCGCTGTTTTATACATAAATGATTTAGGAGAGCTGATGCTTTCTTTATTTTCTATTTGGCAGATACGAACATAAGTTTCTTGAACGATGTCTTCAATTTCGTGTGGCGGCACAATTCGAGCAACCAGCCGAGAAATACTTTTTCTCGAGCTTAAATATGCTTTATAAAATAATGTATCGTTCGACATTAAGCCCCACTCAATAACAGTAATATTTGTTAATCGAGCTAACAATTTAACTCGCATATTAACAAGACGATTAAGCGACAATAATCCGCCAGTTTAATTAAAATTAATTTTAGATCATTTTCTAAGCTATTATTATTTTATCGGTAATTATTAAATTTATACATGATGTGAAAAGCTTGTAATCAGCAGGATAAGTGTAATATGGTTTTTAATAGTAATATTTTTTAAAGATTAATTATCATTTAAAAAACGCAACGATGATGGTTATTATTTAAACAATAACAATTAGTTAGACATTAAATGAATGTATCATCAAATCGTTTACACTTAAAAAATAAATGTCAAAAAATATAAACATAAAGGCATCATTAAAAAATAAACATGATTAATCATTCAAAAAAAATAATTTTAAAAATTAAAAAAAAGTTATGGAGGAAAATAAAAGGCCAGTCGTCTTTGTTTAGTGTATGGCGAAAATCTATACACTTGGAATATCAAAAATTACATTTACAATTAATCTCTTTTATGCTGATTTTTAGCCTATCAAGCGGTTGGGTTATTGCACAAGAAAGAGTTGAAAAAGTGAAGTTTAATATTCCCAGACAAAGGGCCGACTTATCACTAATAAATTTTGCCGAGCAAGCGGATATAACCTTGCTTTTCCCATTAGATAAAATGGCAGGAAAGCAAACTAATCCAGTATATGGACAGTATTCAATTATGAAAGCACTGCAATTGATGCTTAAAAATACCGGCTTGAAAACTGATATTAGCGAAAGTGGGCAGTTATCTATTTTAATAGATCCAAGTTTTGAGAGAAATAACGACATGGCTAATTATAAAAAAAACAAAGTTTCAAGTGCGGTACTACTAGTACTTAGCACAGTTGCAACCTTACCTGCAGTTGCTGAAACTGAAACACAAGAAACAGAAATTATTGAAGTTAGGGGAATTAGAGGTGCGCTAGGTCGTGCCATGGATGCCAAAAGAGAAGCCGGTGGCGTGGTTGACTCTATTTCTGCGGAAGATATTGGTAAATTTCCGGATACTAATTTAGCAGAATCATTACAACGAATTACCGGTGTTTCCATTGATCGTTCTGGCGGTGAGGGACAATTAATCACTGTCCGTGGATTTGGCCCGCAATTTAATACGGTATTGGTAAACGGTCGTCAAATGGCTTCAGAAAACCAAAGTCGTGCTTTTAGTTTTGATACCATTTCTTCAGAGCTAGTGAAAAGTTTAGATGTTCACAAAACATCTACGGCGACCATGCAATCAGGCGGTATAGGTTCTACCGTTAATGTTGCTACCGCTCGCCCTTTTGCGATTAGCGGCTTTAAATTTGCGGGTAGTATCAAGGGTGTTTACGATGAAAACAGCGAAGAAACCACGCCACAAGTATCAGCGTTAATCAGTAATACCTTTAACGATGACAGCTTAGGCGTGTTATTTGCATTATCACATCAAGAGCGTGAAACCCGTTTAAACCAAGCACAAATGGATGGTTGGTTAGAAAACGTTGGTGTACCTAACCCACAAACAGAAAGTGGTCAGGCGTATACCGGTAATATTTTTTCACCGCGTAATTATGATTCTAAAGTGACTACCGAAGATCGCACACGTACCAATGCTAATTTAGTTATTCAATATGCCCCTACTGATAACCTAATTGTTACTGCTGATGCCTTATATTCAGACTTTGATGTTGAAACTGACACCACATCTTATGGTCATTGGTTTACCGCACCAAACATAGAAGGTTTTGGTGATGCTGCTGGTGCAACGGTTGATGCTAACGGTACCGTTATCGATTTATATCAAGAAGTTGGTTTAGCGACAGATATGCATGCTAAGAAATTTGATCGTTTAACCGAATCAAGTGCCTTAGGTTTGAATTTTGATTGGGATGTAAATGACAATCTTAATATGCAGTTTGATATCAGTCATTCAAGTGCAGAGCGTGCAGCAAATAATGGCCGTGGCGATCAGTTATCATTAATTGGTTATGCTAACCGAGTGCGCTTTCAAGTAGACAATAACATTTTACCGTACGCTAGTGAGTTTGCTAGCGCGAATGCCAATATTTATAGCGGTCAACAAGAAATAGACGGTGTCGCTTATGATCCGGCTGTTACAGCCGATGGCGTTTCCGATCATTTAGACCCAACTAATAGTCGTGCGCATGTAATGTTACGTCGTGGCTGGGCCGTTGAAGATACTGTTGATCAATTTCGTTGGGATAGTACTTGGCTTGATGATGGCGACAGCGGCTTAGCTGCAGTTAAATTTGGCGCTATGTACTCATCTGAAACTAAAAGTCTTGATCGTTGGGATAACGAAGGTGAAGGTATTCATTGTGCTTTTTGTGGATATCCTGATGCGCCGAACATGGATGCATTCTCACAATATGTATTTGATGCCGGTAGTGACTTTTTAGGCGACGTTAGTGGTAGTGGCCGCATGCCTACTTCATGGCTAGCCCATGATGGTGAAGCAAACTTTGCCTTTTTAGAAGCGTATTCTGCAGCGAATGGTAATGACATCAGTTTTGATGCCGTAAAGCGTAACAAGTCATTTGAAATCACCGAAGAAACCATTTCATTATATGTTGAATTCGATTTTGAAACTGAATTGGCGGGTATGCCACTTTCGGCTTCCGCAGGCTTTCGTTATGAAGCAAGTGACGTTGATGTGGATGGTACAGACGAGCCAGTTGCTGAACTAGTTATTCTTGATAAAACAGAAATGCTAGCGAGTTTTGGTACTGCTGAGTCAATCTCTAAAAGTTCTGATTATGAAGCGTTGTTACCTAGTTTGAGTGTCAAATTAGACATTAATGATGATTTGGTTGCTCGCTTTGCAGCCTCTCAAACTATCACCCGTCCAACACTTGATAGCATGTCGCCAGTAACGGTTATCGGCACTACGCGTCAAGGTGGTAATTTAACCTCTAGCTCAGGTAACCCTGAATTAGAGCCGTTTACTTCTGATAACTTAGATTTATCATTAGAGTGGTATTACGCCGACGCAAGTTACATATCTGCGGGTTATTTTAGAAAAAATGTTGCTAATTTCATTATTAATACCACCGAAGATCTCACCTTTGAATTGGCTGATGGTAGCTTATTAACTGACCCTTCTACAGGCAGTGATGTTGATAACCCAGATGCAGCTGATACAACAGCCGTATTTACCAATACCTTACCTAACAACAGTGAATCAGCGATTGTCGATGGTTGGGAAATTGCCCTACAACATACCTTTGATAGCGGTTTTGGTATTATGGCGAATGCAACACTCGTTGATAGTGATGCTGAACTTGATCCGGCTGACATTACTCAAGTATTTGCTTTAACAGGCCTTAGTGATTCCTATAACCTAGTTGGTTTTTATGAAAATGGACCATTGCAAGTGCGGTTAGCTTACAACTGGCGTGACAGCTTTGTGCAATCATTAACGCAATCAAATGGTGACGGTGTCACTATTGTTGAAGAGTATGCGCAAGTAGATGCCAGTGGTAGTTATGATATTAATGACAACATCTCAATTTTCTTTGAAGGCATTAATTTAACTGAAGAATATCTTCACAAACGTGGCCGCTTTGCCAATCAACTATTATTAGTTGAAGACAGTGGTCGTCGTTTTGCTTTTGGTGTTCGTGGTAGTTTCTAATTATTACGACCTTTAAAGCGTAGAAGATAAAGGCTTTTACTCGCGATTAGAGTGAAAGCCTTTTATGCCATTTGATATTTTTCATACAAAAGCGCTTTTCTGTGAATTGGTTTTTGTATGCATTTATATAGTGTCAATTCATCGAATTAATTTTCTTATTGTAGGCAAACTTAATATGAATAACTCGATAAAAACCGTAGTAATTGTTGGTGGCGGTACCGCTGGCTGGATAACAGCAGGGAGAATCGCAGCAAAACATCAATCTAATTCAACAACCACTGTCAATGTAGTATTAGTTGAGTCAGCAAAAGTCCCCACCATCAATGTTGGCGAAGGTACTTGGCCTACCATGCGCAAAACCTTAATCGCATTAGGTATACGAGAAACTGACTTTATTCGTGAATGCGATGGCTCATTTAAACAAGGCGCAAAGTTTGCGCGTTGGCTTGACGGCTCTGACAATGACTTTTATTACCATCCCTTAGTATTGCCACAAGGCTTTGTTAAAGGCGACTTATCTCCCTATTGGCATGCCATGCAACAAGGTAAAAATGCCGGAACTTCATTTTCGAATGCGGTTTGTTTTCAAGAAAGCATTTGTGAACAAAGTCTCGCGCCTAAAACAATAAGGAGCGGAGAATACAGCGATATTGCTAATTATGCCTATCATTTAGATTCGGGTAAATTTTCCAAATTTTTACAAAAGCATTGCCTTGAAAAATTAGGTGTTACCCATATTGTTGATGACGTGGTAGCAGTGATTAATCATGACAATGGTGATATTGCTGCAGTAGCAACGACGGCAAATGGCAAGATAAGCGGTGATTTGTTTGTTGATTGCACCGGCTTTGCTTCATTATTACTTGGCAAGCATTACCAAGTGCCTTTTATTGAATGCAATGATGTTTTATTTATTGATAACGCGTTAGCTGTGCAAGTGCCCTATGAAGATGAAAACTCCCCTATTGCTTCTCATACTATTTCAACGGCGCAAGAAGCCGGTTGGATTTGGGATATTGGCTTGTATCATCGACGCGGCGTTGGCCATGTCTATTCAAGTAATCACACCAGTGAAGATGAAGCGACACAACGCTTGGCTGACTATGTAGGACCGAGAATTAAAGACTTATCAATCCGTAAAATACCAATTCATAGTGGTCACCGAGAAAAATTTTGGCATAAAAACTGTGTTGCCGTTGGGTTATCCGCTGGCTTTTTAGAGCCACTTGAAGCGTCGGCGTTGGTATTAGTGGAATTATCTGCTGAATTCATTAGTGAGCAACTGCCACAAACACGTCAGGTGATGGATGTTGTCGCTAAGCGTTTCAATGAAACCTTTTTATATCGTTGGCAAAAAATTATCGACTTCTTAAAGTTACATTACCTGTTAAGTAAACGTACCGATAACAAATTTTGGCATGACAATAGAGACCCACAATCGGTTCCTGAAAGCTTACAAGAAATGATGGAGCTATGGCGCTACCGTTCCCCTGCTGACTTTGACTTTACCAGCAATAATGAAGTCTTTCCCGCAGCAAGTTATCAATATGTGCTCTATGGCATGGGCTTTAAAAGTGACTATAAACACTCACCACATTTATTGAACGACTGGGATTTTGCTAATAAACAATTTTCGATGACCGAAAAGATGATCCAACAAGCATTAAAGCAGCTACCCAGCAACAGAGAGCTATTAGATAAAATTAAACAATACGGTTTTACTGCCCTTTAGGCTATACACCCTCAAAATAATACTGACAAAGAGAAAAACATGAGCAAATTAGTGGCAATAGATAATATTAATCATCGCAACATTAAAATAGATACCAACAAAATAGAAAGCCATGGTGCCACTATGCATTTAGCGCCTGCGGTAGTGGCAGAGTTTGCACATTTGGCGACTCATTATCCTATTGTGCTCGCTAAAGATGGTGATACTGGCCAATTTGTCTGCTCGGCAATGTTAGGATTTCAAGCGGGAGAAAACTTGTTTTGGGATAATGGCCAATGGCAGGCAGTTTACGTTCCGCTACAAGTAAGAAGGCAGCCTTTCTTTTTAGGCGACGACACAACAACCGATACAGAAAATCAATCACCACAATATATTGTTTGTTTAGATGTAGAAAGTCCAAGTGTCGGCGACCAAGGAGAGGCGCTTTACAATGAAAATGGCGAAGAGAGTGACTATTTTACCGAGGCTAAAGCAAAGCTGGCTGAGCTGTTAAGAGGTGAACATGAAAATAAGGCGTTTATAGAAACGTTATTATCGATGGATTTATTGGAATCTATGGCGGTAGAAATTAAGTTTATTAATGAAGAGTCAATTCGCTTAAATGGCTTATATACCATTAAACAAGAAACTTTAGCTAAACTGAGCGGCGAACAGCTCAGTCAATTACATGAAAATAACTACCTCGAGGCAATATATGCCATGGTGATTTCAGTAGGGCAAATGTATTCGCTGATTGATAAAAAAAATCAACGTTTAAGCGCTTAACGTAAGTTATTCTATGAAAGTTAATTTAAATAATAACATTGAAGTGCTTTTTATTGGTCAAGAAAGTACACCGCTTATCATCTTAGATAATTTTGTTACTGAGCCTGAAGCGCTGATGTCACTTGCTTGTGACGATAGCCCCTATCATGCTCAGCCCACCGATTATTATCCTGGGATCAGAAAGCCTGCACCGCCAAATTATGGTGAGCTTATCTGTAGTCAGTTGTTTGATTTGTTAAAAAACACCTACCAGCTTCAATATGCTATTACAGCAAAAGCCATCTTGTCTGCCTTTTCTATATCTACCACCCCACCACCCCAACTTCGCCCGATTCAAATGTTGCCGCACTTTGACACCACAGAGAGTAATCAATTCGCGCTGATTCATTACTTGTGTGATGTTGAGCATGGTGGCACTTCTTTTTATCAACATAAACAAACAGGATATGAACGCATCAACCAAAGCCGTTTTGCCAAATATACAACATTGTTAAAGCAACAAGCCAAAGCAGAGCAGCTTCACTTGAACCCTGCTTATATTGCCAATGACTCGGCGTTGTTTGAACGGATACATGTCGTGGCAGCACGTAAAAATAGAGTAGTGATTTACCCTAGTAATTTATTACACTCGGGAAATATTCAACCACAACAGGGCTTGTCTAGCGACCCACGTAAAGGCCGCTTAACCATTAGTAGCTTTATCTGTATTTCTTAGAAAAATAACCTCAACCAATTGTTAATAAAGAGCTAAAGCGAGAGTAATTATGATTAAAGTAGCCATTATTGGCCATGGGTTTTCCGCACAAACATTTCACTTACCTTTTATTTGTGCTTCAAATGATTTTGAATTTACCGCCATAAGTACCCGTAACCCTGAAAACATAATCAACCCGATATATAATGATAAAGCTTCGAAACCATTAATATTTGCTACACCTGAGGCGTTAATTACCAGTGAAAAAATTGATTTAGTGGTGATCACAGCACCTAATGATGTACACTTTTCTTTGGCTAAGCTATGCCTACAAAACAATCTTCATGTCATTGTCGAAAAACCAATAACAGTGACCCAAGCCGAGGCAGAGCTGTTAGCGGTACTGGCTGAAGAAAAAGCACTGGTGCTATCTGTTTTTCATAATCGACGCTGGGATGGCGACTTTTTAACAGTAAGGAAGTTACTGAACAATAAAGTCTTAGGGGAAGTAAAAGTCTTTGAATCTCATTTTGATCGCTTTCGTCCTGCGGTTGGTCAAAAATGGAAAGAACATAAAGGTAATGGCACCGGAGTTTGGCATGATTTGGGCGCTCACTTAGTTGATCAAGTATTAGTACTGTTCGGATTACCCCATTCCATTACTGGTAAGTGTTTAGCGTTACGGGATAACGCTGAAGCTATCGACTATTTTCATGTGCAACTTCATTATGAAGGGTTAGAGGTGATCTTGTCTTCAAGCCCTTATGTTTCCGGCGAAAAACAACGTTTTGATATACAGGGCACAAAAGCACGTTTTGTAAAACAAGGCTTGGACCCACAGGAGCAGCAACTGAAAAATGGTATACAGCCCAATTTAACTGAGTTTGGTCGGGAAAGTGAAAGCCAACATGGCATATTATTTACTGAATCAACCCATACGCCTGTCGCGACAGAAATGGGAAATTATGCTCAGTACTATACTGAAATAGCGCAAGCAATAAATACCAAAACACCGCTTCCTGTCAGTGCAAATGACGCAGTACAAGTAATGAGAATCATCGAACTAGCGCTATTAAGTAGTCAAAGTGAACGAACTATATTTTTATAAATATAGTTCTTACTTTTACATTTAGTCTATATTAAACACTTTTTTCAAAGGTGTTAAGTAGGATTCAAAGTGTCGCCATTGTTCGGTAGCACTTTTATAAATGGGTTGGCGAACTTGCTCAGAACTCGGTGTTTTAATATTGCGCTTGGTTTTATGAAAATCAACGCAGGATTGTTCAAATTCAAGGCCACAAAAATCAAGAATACTTCGCACCTGCCCTTCTAAATCATCAACCACATCTTCATGATTCACAGTTAAAACAAAGTCCGGTAATACCTCATCCCAATGTACCATTAATTTTAGATAAGCTTGGTAATAACGACCAATGTCATCAAGGTTGTAGCTAAAATCTTGCCCTTCGGCAAATAGCTGTTTAAAACCGCTAAAGCAACAAGCCATTGGTGAACGCCTTGCGTCAATAATTTTGGCATTGGGCAGTATTAAACGTATTAAGCCTATGTGCAGAAAGTTATTAGGCATTTTATCAATAAATAGTGGCGCTTGCTCACGATAGTCCCGCGTTTCATCAATAAACTGTTGACCAAAACGTTCAAAATAATCTGGATTTATTTCACTTAAGTTTTTAGGGTATTGGGCTTCTTTATTAGTTTCCTTATTACCTTGGTGATTGCTACGGCCTCTTAGACGCGAGGCTAAACCTAAAATATTGTGCAGCTCCATTGTGCCGTCAACTTGACTATGTGAAGCCAGTATTTGCTCTAGTAGAGTAGAACCCGCACGTGGTAAGCCAACAATAAATATCGGATCGGGTAAGTTAAGCCCTAAATGCCCACGTTTCGCAAATAATTCAGCTGTACAATATTTTATTTGCTCAGCGATTTGTTGCTCTATTTTACTAATGTCAAAGCCACTACGAACATGTTGTAACTCATTGCCTTGTTGGTAAGCTTGAAAGGCTTGCTGATATTCTTTCCTGTCTTCAAAAGCTTTACCCGTAGCGAAATGTAGTTGGATTTTATCCGTTATTGCTAAGTCTTTATCCTCTTGCTGTGCTTGCATTTTGGCAATTTCTTCATCGCTAAAACGATACGTTTTAGTGTTGGCTAAACTCCAAAAAGCATCACCGTAGCTTGGCTGCAATTGATACGCCTCTTGGTAAGCGGCAACCGCTTTGTCGATGTAGCCTTTGGCTTTTAACGCATGACCTAGCTGTAGGTGAAACCCTGCAACTTGCTTACCTTCGGCGGCGGCGTGCACGATGACTTGCTCAAAAAGGCTAATGGCTTGTTCTGTTTTACCTAAACCAGTTAAAGCACTGGCTTTGGCTATTTTAAAACTTAAGTTGTCAGGTTGTACTGTCAGCAATTTTTCTACTTGTTGCTCCGCAACTTTGTATTTACCTAAACGAATTAATAGGTTGAGATATAAAGAGCGTGCATGAATATGAGTAGGCGCTAACTCTAGCGCACTGGCAAGCAAAAACTCAGCATCATCATAAATTTTTAGCTCTAAGCCAATTTCAGCGAGCAAACACATACCATCGATATGACGTTTGTTGTTTTGCATAAAGTGACGACAAATCTGCTCTGCTTTTAATAACTTTCCTTCGTGCATTAACTCTGTGACGGCGAGTAAGGCGGGTGGTAACTTCTTCAGTTTTGTTAATTGGTTAGCCGCTATTTTCACCTTTTCTTGTTGTTGTGCTTCGCGATAAAGATGAATTAACTGTTGCCAGCTAACGACTAAACTAGGGTTAAGTTTCACTGCATTTTCAAATGAACCCTTGGCCAGTACCGGCTCACCTAAGGCAAGCTTGATAAAACCTTTTTCTTGATTAGCGCGACTGTGTTTCTCATCAAGTTTAAGTAATTCATTAATACTGGTTAGCGCTTGAGACAGTGTTTTTGCATACCGTTGGGCAACAGCGATTAAATACCATAATTCAATTTGATGTTGTTGGTCTGTGGTTTGACTCTGAAGCTGTTTACTTTGTTTAATGGCGTCATTGAATTTTGCTGTTTGGATCAATTGTTGAATTGATTTTAATTGCTGTTCAATTGAAGAAGGTGATATTTTTTCCAATGACTTGGCTCCATGGAGGGTGAGTGAGATGAGTACTTTATCAATAAAAAGCCGCTTGATACAAACATCAAGCGGCTTCATTTAACTTTTTAAAGGGTTAGTGTTTGGCTAATGTTTAATAAAAGTCATACGAGAATCTAAAACCAACCGTACGAGGCCTGTTAGAAACAACTTTTGGCGTAAACTGTTGCGTATCAATATACAATATTGCACTTTCATCGGTTACGTTGTCGATGAAAAGCTCAGCTTTCCATTCGTCGTTAGTTACACCAAAACTTAAGTTAGCCAAAATGTAGCTGTCTTGTACATAACGACCACCCGCAAATGTTTCACCGTTACTGTCTTGATAATTTACACCTGAGTAAACGTCAGCGTCTTTTTGAATACTTAAACCTGAACCGGTGCCATAGATTAAATTAGTGGTGTCTTCCACTACATAAGCATCCATCGTCATACCTGCGAGTCTCTCTCCGGTATAACTGATTGAGCCATTAATATAACCCGTCATATCTTTTGCAATAGGATAGAAATATTCAGCTTGTAAATTACCCGAGAACTCGGCCGAATAAGGTAAACGACTTCCTACAGCTGGCGCAATACCGGCAAGCTCATCATTAATTGACGTTAGTTCGGTATCAATAAAACTAAACGCACCAGAAATTATCAAATTATCCGTTGCTACCCAGGTAAAGTCACCATCAATACCTTTGATTTCAGCATCACCAACGTTATCGGTAAATACTAAGAAGCTAATATTAGTAGGGTCAAATCGTGAGGTTTGTAAATCAGATATTTTTGAATAGTATGCTGTAGCATTCAAACGTAATGTTTGATCAAACAAGGTAGATTTAACACCGAATTCAATGTTATCCAAGCTATCTGTGGTTGAGTACACAGGGATGCGGAAACCATCAAAAGCGCCTTCTTGACTGGTAGACTTACCGCCGCCTACTCTGTTGGTAACAGGCGGTCTAAAACCTTCTGAATAGGAAGCGAATAACATAACATCATTTGACACTTTCCAATCAAGTGATGCTTTGATAATAGTGTCATCTACGGTTAACGTACCGTCACTATCAAGTAAGCTTGTTTCTAACTGACCATTAGCAATAGCGGCTTGGATTTCAGCTGGGTCTTCACCAATACTCTCCAGAGCCTCATCGCTACCATCGCCAAAGGCACGTAGTCTAGCACTAACATCTACCGTTGTAGTAGAGCCTTTATAAGTATCATCAATTTGATACCAACGGGCACCAAAGCTTGCTGTGACAGTATCAGTGATATCAAACTCTAACTGACCAAATACGGCTATTTGATCTATGGTATGAGTAACATCATTAACAAAGCTCACTTCAGCAGAGAAAGGACCGCCATTACTGTTAATGCCTTCAGTTCCTTGAAGCTCACGAGCTAAATCAGGGTATAACTCTGTATTGGCTATTTTAAATTGGCCAACCGTTGATAACTCTTGAGAATCATAAAAAACACCGGCAGTGACACGCCAGCGATTTTCAGCAGAAGTATTTACCCGAAATTCATGAGTGATACGTGATGCACTAGTTTCTTCTTTATAAAATTTAGTTGGGTCAAGACACTCTTGTATTTCAGCTGCAGCGGCATAGTTACAGACATAATAAGACGAAAATAAACCGCCATTAGTATAGCCGGTGTAATCAATGGTTGAATTGATATCTCTATCTAGGTAACCGCCAGTATAAACGATATCGAGATGTTCAAGACGGCCTGCTAATGTCCACGTGGTTAAACCAAAATCATCATTGTTGTTTTCTGGGGTAAAACGGTTGGTTGATGACTCACCCTCAAGATTTGGATCATAAGCAAACACCCCTTCGGTATCGAGTGATTGCTGGGTATGTTGAACTAAAAGGTTCCACTCATCATTAATGATATAGGATAAGCCAAAACGAGCACCAGAATAGTCTGCCGTATTAAAGTTATCTTCCACTAAGGCATCATTTTGTGGCGAGGTAATAGGCGTATTTTCAGGGTCTGCTAATTTACCCCAACCAGCAGATATTCTATCAATGACAACAGCACTACCGATATAACCACCTTCACCGGGAGCATTGAGGATATTATCTATCCAGCCACCTTGGTGGTCATTGTAAGCGGTAACGCGTACTGCAAGTGAGTCAGTTAAAGACATATTAAAATATGCCTCTACTGAGTTACTCATATCGCCACCCTTTGTAGAACTTGTGCTGGTATCAAAACCTGCGGCAAAGCCATCATGGTTTGGTTTGTTTGTTATTAAGCGCACGGTACCTGATTGAGAACTGGCGCCAAAAAGTGTGCCTTGTGGCCCTGGTAAAACCTCGATACGCTCAACATCGGTTGCATAAATATCTAAGTTACGCCCTTGCATGGAAACGGGTTGCTCGTCTAAATAAAAGGCAACTGAAGGTTGTAATGCTTGCACTGATGAAACTGAAATATTAGTTTGTGTGGTTGCTGCGCCGCGAATATATATTTCATTTTGCCCAGGGCCTGTACCCTGAAAAACCACGTTAGGTAAAAACTCTACATATTGATCAAAGTTAGAAACACCCAGTGTTTCTAAGCTATCACCAGTTAGTGCAGTAACAGTGACGGGAACTTCTTGAATGGATTCAGTACGTTTAGTTGCAGTAACCTCAATGACTTCTATTTTTGTTTTTTCTTGCTTTTTTTCTTCCTCAGCATAGAGAGAGCCTGATGCCGCTAGGGCTGTTAACACAGCACAATGCAGTTTAGTGAATTTCATGTTGATTATCCCTTGGCTTTTTAATTATTTTTTGAGTCAATTTTGTTAGAGTTCTAACTATATTTATTTTCCATTATAGCTTAGCAAAATATGTGCTTTTTTTCAAAACCTTAACAAATATAACCTTGGTCGAAGAATTTTGTTGAATGTGCTATTGTTTACCGTATAAATTCAGCAGATATAATATCAATTCAAATTAAATTTAGGGGAAAAAATTGTCCACATCGGTTAAGAGTCAGCTGAACAAACAAGTCTTTGTTGGTGCCTCGTCAATTATTATTGCTCTGTTACTGTATACCGCAACGTTACCTAAGCAAGCGCAAAGTTTATTCACTCTAATTCAGGCAAGCATTGTTGACAATGGCAGTTGGTTTTATGTACTTACTGTCGCATTCATCTTCTTTTTTGTTATTTTCTTAGGAGTATCTCGCTTTGGCGATATTCGTTTAGGACCAGATCATTCAACACCTGATTATTCACTCATGACTTGGATTTCTATGCTATTTGCGGCGGGTATGGGCATTGGTTTAATGTTCTTTGGTGTAGCCGAGCCATTGATGCACTATTTATCACCTCCTACGGCGGAAACAGGCACTGTGGCTGCTGTCCAAGAAGCAATGAAGATGACTTTTTTTCACTGGGGGCTACATGCCTGGGCTATCTATGCCATTGTAGCGTTAGTGTTAGCGTATTTTAGTTATCGCCACAATTTACCTCTGACTTTGCGCTCTGCTTTGTATCCATTAATTGGCGAAAGAATTTACCAATGGCCGGGGCATTTGGTCGATATTTTTGCGGTAGTAAGTACGGTGTTTGGTGTTGCCACCTCACTTGGTTTAGGGGCTTCACAAGTTAACTCTGGTTTTCATTACTTATTTGGTATTGATGTTTCGAGCACTAATCAAATAATGATTATGTGTGCCATAACCTCACTTGCTGTTATTTCTGTCGCAACAGGGCTGGATAAAGGCATTAAAATACTATCTGAAACGAACATGATCCTAGCGGTGACCTTGTTAGTGTTGATTTTTGTACTTGGCCCAACGGTATTTTTATTACAAGCTTATTTGCAAAATATCGGGGATTATTTAGCTGATATTATCCATAACACCTTTAATTTATTTGCTTATAAGAAAACAAACTGGATAGGCGGTTGGACAATATTCTACTGGGGTTGGTGGTTAGCATGGGCACCTTTTGTCGGCTTGTTTATCGCTAGAATTTCTCGAGGTCGCACGATTAGAGAGTTCATTATAGGTGTCATGCTGATACCAACCGTTTTTACCTTATTATGGATGACTATTTTTGGTAACAGTGCCATTGATTTGGTTCATAACCAAGAAGTAGTTGCTTTGGGGGAAATGGTAAGTCAAGACTCGTCAGTGGCATTATTTGTTTTTCTTGAAAGCTTCCCGCTAAGCACTGTGCTGTCATTTTTTAGCGTATTAATGATCGTGATCTTTTTTGTCACATCATGTGACTCTGGCGCGATGGTGGTTGATATGCTTTGTTCACACGGCAGAAATGACACCCCATTATGGCAACGTGTTTATTGGGCGGTAGGCATTGGTGTAGTTGCGGCAATATTATTATTGGCTGGTGGCCTTAATGCTCTTCAAACCATGACTATCGCCAGCGCCTTGCCTTTTACTATTGTGTTATTACTCGCTATTGTTGGCCTAATTAAAGCATTAAGAGTTGAAGGTTTTAAACAAGAAAGTCAGTTAATTACAGCAATACCTCATGCAAGTAGTGAAAATAATGATAGTTGGCAAATTCGATTAAAGAACATTGTTGATTTTCCAAACAAAGGTAATGTTAATAAATTCATCAAGCAAATAGTTGAACCTGCTCTTGACTCTGTAGCTATAGAGCTTAAGAAAAACCAAATCAATGTTGAAATTTCACATGAAGATGGACTGAGCTTACTGGTTGATCATGGAGAAGAACAAGCATTTGTGTATCGAGTACTTGCCCGAAAGTATTCACAACCGGATTTTGTTATAGAAGCTGACGAAGATGAGCAAAGTTACTATCGAGCAGAAGTGCACTTGGTTGAAGGAGGGCAAGATTATGACATTATGGGTTGGTCTAAAACTGCGGTGATCAATAATATTATTGATCAATACCACAAGCATTTGCACTTTTTACATTTACTACGTTAATTTTTTGGAGCGTCAGGAATTTTATTAACACTGCTGACGCTCATGGCATCTAGTTCTAATAATGGTGCTGCATCGATTTCATTAGCATCCATCATTTCTGCAAGCCGCTCAATTGAAGACAACATTTGTGATTGCTCCCATTGGGCTAAGTTAGCAAAGTTTTTAATGAAGTGCTCTTGCAGTGGTTGTGGGGCATTGAGTAAGATCGCTTTACCATCATCTGTTAAATATAAACTTACTTTGCGTTTATCTTCAGTATTACGCACCCTTGAAACAAGATTTTTACTTTCTAATCTATCAACAATATTTGTCACGGTAGCAGCACTTAAATTAACATTTTTTGCTACTTGACTTGAATTCACGCCAGACGCTTTATCTATTTCTTGCATGATTATCAATTGCGGGCTAGTTAAGCCGGAAGTTTTATTTAGGTGCTTTGAATGTAAACCTATCGCTCTGATCACTTTTCTTAAGGCAATTAACAATTCTTGATGTTTTTCCATAACAGCGTACTTTTAACTTTGATTACTTACAGTTTCATTAGTTTAATCAAAATAAAATCTAGTGCCTAGACAAATTATTAAAACAAACCCTAATATTAATTGAAATAATACCTGTTTTAATTGCTATCTTACGTTAATGCTACTTATACCAATTCCATTAAATTTATTCCCACCTCAGAGCTATGTCAGAGGAGCTATAACAAATAAATTTGTGCTGGTATAGTCATTCTATATCTAACAAATTTGTGCAGTTATTGCTTTTCTGACAAGCTCCCAAGGGCGAGTTTAAAAGGCATATATACTGTGTTATTGATTTTGAAAAGGGAATAACCATTCTCTTCAATCAATGCCTTGTCTCTAAGCCTTTTAATTCTCGCTGAGTGGGAAATAACTTAATAGACTTGGTATTACCCCCTAGACTGGCTGCGGTTTCTCTTGTTTAGTGTCTGCTACTTCTCCTGAAAACAATGCCTTTAGCCGTTCTACAATTAAGTAGTTCACTGGCACGAGTATCAAGGTGATAAATGTGGCAAATAAAATACCAAAGCCTAATGATACCGCCATAGGAATTAAAAATTGCGCCTGAGTAGATTGCTCAAACAATAACGGCATTAAACCAATAAAGGTGGTTAAACTGGTTAACATAACGGGTCTAAACCTAGCGGCACCTGCGATTAATACAGAATCCATTAGCTGCCCCCCTTCGCTGCGTTTTTTGTTGATAAAATCGACTAATACCAGTGAGTCATTCACCACCACGCCAATTAGCGCCAGCATACCAAGTAAGCTCATAATGGTTAATTCCATGCCCATGATCCAATGACCAATCACCGCGCCAATCATGCCAAACGGGATAATACTCATCACAATAATCGGCTGTAAATAAGACTTAAAAGGGATCGCTAGCAGCGCGTATATAATAAAAAAAACAAATAATAATGCCCAAGCCAGTGACCCAAAAGATTCACGTTGTTCTTTGGCCTCACCTTCCAGTGAATGACTTACCCCGGGATATTGCACAATTAGCTCATCTAAATATTGTTTTAAATCCGCTTGTAGCACAGTCATATTGGTATTTGATTTTTCTAGATCAGCACTGACATTGGCCGTACGATAACGATCTATTCTTGAAATGGTTGAGGGACTTTTTCCCGATATTAACTTGGCCACATGCGATAGTGGTACTGAGCCACCACTTGGTGTGGCAACAAGAATATCTTCTAAATCAGCAATAGTACGACGCTCATCAAGGGGGAGTCGCACCATGACACGAACATCATCCCGTCCACGCTGAACTCGTTGTACCTGCGAGCCGAAGAACGCACGTCGCACCTGGTTGGAAATACTGACTCGCGTTAACCCGAGTGCTCTACCTTGTTCGGTTAACTCAATTTGCAACTCTTCTTTACCGTTAGAAAGGCTATCGGCAATATCAAATACAGTGGGATAAGTGGCTAAATGCACTTTTACTTTATCAGTTACTTCTTTGAGGGTATCTAATGAGCTTGCTTTGAATTGCACGTGAATAGGATCAGAAGAACGGCCAATTTCAGCTCTAAAGGTAATACTTTCAGCCCCCGGAATAGGGCCAATTAAACTTCGCCACTCACGAACGAGTTCACGTGATGTAATGGCAAGTTCGCGAGATTCAGGAGGGGTAATTTCAAAGCGCACACTGCCTTTGTTTGACGTTCCTCCACGACCACCCGTGGTGGCTAATATATTGATAATGACACTGCTGTTGGTTGAAGGCTCAATATACTTTTGCTTTAATTCATCCGCTTTTTCAGCCATTTTGATAATATATTTATTAGTAACTTCAAAGGGGGTGCCTGCAGGTAACGTAAGTGTGGCTCGAACTGTTTCACTGGGGATACGCGGGAAGAAAATAAACTTAGTCCAACCGCTCATAATAAGCGCTAATATCACCAGAAAAACACCAACAAAACCAACCAAGGTTGCGGTTTTATTACTTAATGCACGCTTTAATAAGGGTTGGTAGAAGCGAATGATAGCCCGTTCAAAGCCATCGGCGAACCCTTGTTGCATTCGACTAAATTTAGATCGTTTAGCGTCTTCTGAGCGTAGTTTCAAATTTTTCAAATGCGAAGGTAAAACAAATTTTGATTCAATTAAAGAAAAAATAAGTACCGGAATAACGATGACCGGAATTTGAGCAAATAAAGCCCCACGATTACCTTCAATAAAGGCTAGCGGCAAGAATGCCGCAATGGTTGTTAAAATGCCAAAAGTGACTGGTGTCGCAACTTCTTGTGTACCTCTAATCGCTGCCATTTCGCCTGATTCAGAGGTTTTTAAATGCGTATAAATATTTTCACCTGTGACTATGGCGTCATCAACCACAATACCAAGTACTAAAATGAAAGCAAATAAGCTCATGATGTTTAAAGTCACACCAAAAATAGGCATCATGATAAAGGCGCCCATAAAAGAAACCGGTATACCAATAAACACCCAAAAAGCAATGGACGGTCTCAGAAATAAAGTTAATAAGGCAAGCACTAAAATACCACCCTGCAAGGCACTGGTGGTTAGTGTAGATATCCGGTTTTTTACTATTTGAGAATCATCATCCCAAAAGCTTAATTCAACGCCAACGGGCAAGCTACTTTGTTGTTCGTTAATGTAGATTCTTACTGCTTCAGCTACCGTTAAAGCACTTTGTTGACCAATACGATAAACATCGATAAAGGCGGCTTGTTTCCCATTAAAGCGGGTGCGTACGGGCGTTTCTTCAAAGTCATCTTTGATTATCGCAATATCACTTAAGCGAATTATGGAGCCATCTACATGGGTCTTAATGGCTATTTTTTCAAATTCATCTTTACGGTAAGCCTGGCCTTTTGAGCGCAGTAAAATATCGCCACCTTGGGTTTTCAAATTACCCGCAGAAATGTCAGTGCTTGAAGCTGAAATAGCTGAGGAGATTTGTGCGATGGTTAAGTCGTATTGGCGTAATTTGTCTTGTGGCACTTCAATCGATATTTCATAGTCACGAACACCACTAAGTTCAACTTGAGTAATAGCCGGAATTTTAAGTAAGTCATTCCTAACTTTTTCAGCATATTCGCGAGTTTCTTTTTCGCTATAAATACTGGCAATGGTAACGGCGATGACTTCACGTTTACGCGTTGCTAAAGAGACTACCGGCTTTTCAGCATCAGTAGGAAAAGTATTAATTTCATCAATACGACTTTTAATATCAGCCAGCATTTCTCGGGGATCATAACCAGAATCTACTTCAATATTTACTGAAGAAGAGCCTTCTTGTGAGCGACTAGCAATTTGCTTAACACCTTCTAAATCTTGAACAGCCTCTTCAATGCGAATAGAAATACTTTTTTCGACATCTTCAGGTGTTGCTCCCCGTAATGACACGTTAACGTTTATACGGTCAGTAGCAAATGATGGAAACACCTCTAAAGGAATTCGGTTAGATAAACTAAATAAACCTGTGATTAAAATGGTAATTAATAACAGATTGGCGGCAACATGATTTCGTGCAAACCAAGCAATCATTCGTTATTCGCCTTAGATAAAGTCGACGTTTGAGGTTTGCGGTGTTTTTTTGGTGACGTTTGCCCTTCAATTGCTACAGGTGTACCAGAACTCACTTGACCTAGTGATGTTAGTACTAGTTCATCACCTGTATTCAATCCCTTTGTGACAATAGATTCAGTACCATTTTGCCAACCTAATTGAATCTCTTTACGCATTAATAGACTGTTTTGAACAATATAGACATAGCTGCCTTGGTAAATAGCGCTGCTTGGGATCACTAAGGCATTTTCAATTTCACGACCGGTAATATGTGCAGTGACATATTGACCCATTTTAATCTGTGCACCTGGGTTATATTCACTATCGTAAGGGCGGTTAATTTGAGCAACCACATAAAGCTGTTGAGACATTTCATCAATGGCACTTTCGGTTCTAACAATCTTCCCTTGCCAAACTTGTTCACCCATTAAATCTGATGAAATAATGACATTACTTATCATCGAGCTTTCATTATTTTCAGCTTCTGACTGTTCATCGGCATTACGATATTCTTCAGGTAGCTTCATCAGAGGTAAGTCTTTATTTTTTATCGGTAAACGTATTTCTACATAATCAACAGCAAAAATATCGGCTAGTTGAGTATTGCTCGATATCACTTGACCAATATCTACCTGCTTCTTTAAAATTCTACCGGCATAGGGGGCGACAATTTTTGTGCGCTCTAATGACAGTTTTACTTTATCTAGCACTGCTTGTGCAGAGAGTACCTGTGCTTTAGCTGCTTCATACTGTGGTTGGCGTAATACTAGTGCGTTAGGTGTTTGACCATTACCGAGCCTTTGCCAATCAGCTTCAGCTTGTTTTACCCGTGCTCCCTCTTCTTGCAAACTTTGTTTAGCAGACATTAAACTTGCTTGTGCTATTTTTACTTCAGCGCGATGATCTCTGTCATCAAGCTGTATTAGCATATCGCCTTGTTCAAAAAAACCACCGGCTCTAAATTGCTTACTTACTTTATTAATTTGTCCGGAAACCTGAGCAAAAAGCACACTTTGTGTTCTTGGCTTTACCGTACCAAAACTCTGCACTATCACTTGGTAATTTTGTGGGGTAAGTGTGGTTGTGGCTACCGTCATTTGAGCTGCTTTAGAAGGCTTAGCACGCTTACTAGTGGGTGGGTTTTTGAAAATGATCATCATTAACGCGATAGTCACCACAATAATAACAATCGGCAGGAGTATTTTTTTTACTTTGATTGTGTTGGACATGTTTATTCAGCCTCATTTTCAAGTGATGGTGTGGTGAAGTCGCCACCCAATGAAAAATGTAAATTGATACGATTAGCGATGAGTTGGTTTTTAATTTTAATTAACGTTGTTTGCGCTTCAAAAGAACGCTTTTGTGCATCAAGTACCGTGGTATAAGAGACTAATCCACTTTGGTATTGCTCAAAAGATAAGGTGGATGCAACTTTTGCATTTTCTTGCGCGGCCAACATGGTGTAATAGCGTTGTTTTAAGCTTTGTTCCGTGGTGATGGCATTTTCAACATCGCTAAAAGCGCCGTATAAGGTATCAAGATATAACTGTTCACCTTGTTTTAGTTCTAACCGGGCTTTTTCTTCATTCGCTTGTAGACGCCCTGCATTAAAAATAGGCGCTGAAACACTGCCCAGTAATGACCACGCTAGCGAAGAACCGGAGAGTAACTCACCAATATCAGCATTATCGTCACCGACAGAGCCTGATAATACAATGCTAGGAAAACGTTGTTTATGTGCATAAGCTAAACCAGCATCTTGTGACAACAATTGATACCAACTGGCTTTCAACTCGGGTTTTCGACTGATTAATTCTGATGGTAAACCAACCGGAATATCATTGGTAAGTAGGGGTAAGTTGGCATTGACGAGTAATTCACCTTTTGGGTATTCACCAATTAGGCGTTCTAGCTGTCTAATTAATTTAGTTTTTACCGTTTCTTGTTCAGAGACTCTTGTTAACTCACTATTCAAATCATTACGTGTTAAATAGACATCAAGTGCAGCAGTTAACCCTGAACGATAGCCGGCTTCTATAATCGCTAAGTTTTGTTGAGAATTCTCAACCCTACTACGATATAAGGTTAGCAATTTTTCTGCCTCAATCACACTAAACCAACTGGTTAGTACCTTAACCACTAGCTGTTGCTTGTCTTGTTCAAATGAGGCTTTTTGCGCAAGGTAATTATAATTACTCAAGCGATCAGCGTCAGATAATTTTCCCCAAATATCGACTTCATAACTTAAATTTAAATTAACTGAATTGCTGTTTGCATAACTGCCGGTTTGATTATTTTTATTACGGCCACTACGAAAAGCCAAATCAAGCTCAGGCCAAAGCTGGCTACCTGAAATAATAAGTTGCTGCTGTGATATTTCCAACGCATACGCCTGCATAGCAAATTGGTGATTAGCCGCTAAGGCTTTCTTCACCAATTGATGAACTTGTGGGTTATCAAGTTGAGATAACCAGTTATGTTCAACCGCTAATGCTTGCTTGCTGTCATGCCAGTTTTGAGGAAGAGGCAAATCTTTTAGTTTTTCATCTACTGCTGAAGTACTGCTACAAGCCAATAAAAATAAGCTTAAAAGTAGTGGTAATAACGGAAGCAGCGGTCGAAATCGACGCGTCATAAATCGTTTATCTCATGTTAAAAATAACTCTATCCTCAGTGTAATCAAAGATATCGCCTGAGAATAGCGATATTACATAAGTTTACATTGTTAAAGGTAATATTTGGTCGAGGGGCTTAATTAGATAAATATATTTTTCTCTAACATCTTAAAAAACAAGAAGAAAATAAAACTCGACTCTTACGACGAAAATAGGGGCTTGTACTCGGTGCAGGGATTTAGCATTATTCTCTAAGCCACATCATAAAATGGGTTACTAAATTGCCAGTTGAGAAAGAAAATCTTAAAAAATCAGAAAATGAACTGCAGCTTCTTACTCAAATCATAGAAAGGACCCCCGTACCTACGTTTGTGGTCAATATAGATCACAAAATCATCATTTGGAACGCCGCGTGTGAAAGTGTAACGGATGTACTTGCCAGCGAAGCGGTTGGGACGAATAAACCATGGTACCCCTTTTATCATGAAGAACGTCCGACAATGGCCGATCTGATTCTCGACGGTCGTATAGATGAGATGAAGAACCTTTATGCCGGGAAATTCAGCAAGTCAACCATTGATAAAGATACCTGGGAAGCTGAAGATTATTTCCCTCACTTTCCTGGGGGCGGGAGGTGGCTTTCTTTTAGCGCAACAGTGTTAAAAGACAAAGATGGTTTTGTTATTGGTGCGATGGAAACTTTAAGAGATATTACCCAGCAGAAAATTTTTGAAGCAGAACTAAAAGAAAAAGAACATCTACTCACTCAGGTCATTGATGGCTGCCCTGTTCCTATGTTCGTTATTGATGATGATCACAAGGTTACCCACTGGAATCGCGCTTGTGAAGCCATAATTGGCACAAAATCATCAGATGTTGTTGGAACAAAAGACCAATGGAAAGGCTTTTATTCTGAACCACGCCCGGTACTTGCAGATCTTGTGCTAGATAACAAACTTTCAGAATTAACAGAATATTATTCTGAGCGTTGGGCCCCTTCAACTTTAGTTGAAAATGGTTGGGAAGCTACAGATCATTTTCCAAGCTTTAATGCCGGGGAAAAGTGGCTCTATTTTACCGCTGCTCTCCTGCAGAACCAAGAAGGTAAAATAATTGGTGCGGTTGAAACTTTACAAGATGTTAGCGATCAAAAAAAATATGAAACAAAATTAGAATTTCAAGCCAACCATGACGCTTTAACCGGACTCGCCAATCGAAATTTACTTATGGATCGCTTAAATCAGGCGATTGCCCATGCCACGCGAGATAAACGATTACTTGCTTTGCTTTTCATTGATTTGGATAACTTTAAAACAATCAATGATACGTTCGGTCACAATGTTGGTGATCAATTACTTCGAGAAACAGCGAGAAAAATTCAAAGTGTGATCCGTTCCGGTGATACAGTTGCACGCTTTGGTGGGGATGAGTTTGTCGTTTTGTTATTTTCGCCTGAAAGTAAAGATTATGTGAGCAATGTTGTACAGCGCATTTCACAGGAAGTGGCCAGCAGTTACTCCCATAAAGGCCAAACCTTAAAGGTTGGCAGCAGTATTGGCATTGCCATGTTTCCCGACGATGGGCTTAGCACTGAAACACTGATGATGAATTCTGATCGTGCCATGTATCGAGCAAAAGCGTCTAACAAAGGGGGATTTATCTTCTCCAAAGAAGATTAAAATAAAGAGCTTTTCCGCTTGAATTAACTGGAATGGGTTCAAGGTATTGAGAAAAAATGGGCTGGCTAAAGGGATTCGAACCCTCGACAAACGGGGTCACAATCAGGTCATCGATATTATTGCTTACAATATTGAGGCGGATCATACATATTCCCCCAGTATCAACGCCTTGCCAAACCATAATGTAAGTTAAGCATCCGCATGCTGCTTAACTCGTTGCCGATATTGGTTAGGAGAAATTCCCAGTTGTTTTTGAAAAAGCCGTCTCAGCGAACTTTGACTGCTATACCCTATCCGCTCAGCTATTTTCTCAATACTTAGATTGGTGGTTTCTAATAGAAGCTTGGTGTTTACAAAGCGCAAACTTTGAAGGTAATCATTTAAGTTAACACCATTTGCTTTTTTAAAGCGTCTAGAAAGTGTTCTCACGCTGACGGAATGTGTTTGTGCTAATGAATCTAAGGTTAAGCGTTGTGAAATATCACGTTGTAATTGACTCTCGACGGCTAAAATAAGGCTATCTTGATGATCCGCGTGCTCCTGCACAAAGAGATATGGTGAGGCATAACTTTGTGAAGCATCAATTAACATTGTTTTAGCGGCACTTTGGGTCAGTTGCCGCCCTACTTGTTGCTCTGCAATTTTCAGCATCACACCCAGATTAGCGGTCATCGAGCCGGTTGAATAAAGCAGTCCACTTTTTACTAAAAGTTGGTCGGCACAATGGTTGATATCAGGGTAAAGCTTTTTAAATAATCCACCTAGCCACCAGGCCGTCGTGGCCTCTTTATCTTTCAAGGCACCAGTTTCTGCGAGTATGAAAACACCGCTGCAATTGCTCGCAATGACGCAGCCATCATTTATTTTTTGTTTTAGCCAGTTACACTCCTCTTGCAGGCGCTTAAGTGAATCTAACAAGGTTTTGCTATTAGAATGGTGAACTCCTGGAATAATGATTAAGTCGGCATTAATGTCATCTGTTAATGCATTATCCGTCAATAAACGCATCCCGTTGGAACAGCGTATCGCAGCCCCTGTTTTAGAGACTAGCTTGCAGTTATAAAGGCTCGCGTCTTCACCCCGCTGCTGTTTCCATAAAGTATTAATGATATTAAAAACATCAAATGGAGATGTCACACCAGATGCTTGGCAGCCATCGAAGACTAAACCTACTACGTTAAATGTTGGCAGATTTTGCATGGTAAATGGCCTGTTTGTGACTGGTTATCGCTGTTTATGCCCTTTATACTAATCAAAATAACCTACACAATAAAGCTAAGGAAAGATTCATGAGTGATCAAAATATAAGTCGTTACCCCGTACCAAAACTTGAAGACCTTGCTGACGATATTCGTGAGCGTATATTGGCGGTGCAAGAAAAAGCAGGGTTTATCCCCAATGTATTTTTAACATTAGCCTATAGACCTGCTGAATTCAGGGCATTTTTTGCTTATCACGATGCCATTATGGAAAGAGAAGGCAGCACACTGACGCCAGCCGAAAAAGAAATGATCATTGTTGCAACAAGTTCTGAAAATGGTTGCCAATATTGTGTGGTAGCGCATGGGGCTTTATTACGTATCTTCTCAAAAGAACCGTTACTTGCCGACCAAATAGCCATTAATTACCTGCATGCCCCCTTAAGCGAACGTCAAAAAGTGATGCTTAAATTTGCACTAAAATTATCACGCACACCTGAATCAGTAGCAGGAGCTGATTTTGCAGAGTTAAAACAACAGGGTTATAACGAAGACGACATTCTCGATATCACTGGTATTACAGCCTTCTTCGGTTTATCTAATCGCATGGCGATTGTCATGTCGATGCAAGCAAATACCGAATTTTATACGATGGCTAGATAGAGGCACCCTGACGAGTTACGAAGCGCTTTGCACAGGTTATTATGGTCTAGACTCTAATAACTTTTTAAGTTGAGTGGGCAAAAAGTTTTGTGACTTTTCAGTTATCGTTTTTCGTTTTTCGTTTTTCGTTTTTTTGCCATAAAATACCGAGATAAATCACCATGAGACCAATAGCGCTTAATGCGATAAGGAACAACCAACTGTCTTTAAAAACATCGGATGCCAAATGCCAAGTCTTATTTATAAAATAGTTAATACTGAACCTGAGTAAAGGTGGTAGATTAGTCATAAAATAAGGGTAGAATAAAATGACCGAATTATGTTCTTTTAATCAAGTGCTGGAAAAAAATGCGGCTAATTATGTACCGCTGTCTCCATTAAGTTTTATAAAGCGGGCTGCTGCAGTTTATCCTGATAGAGCAGCCGTCATATACGAAGATAAAACTTATACTTGGCATCAAACCTATGGCCGTTGCAGTCAGCTAGCATCAGTTTTAAAAGGGTTTGGTGTTTCTAGGGGGGATGCTGTCTCAGTGATGTTGCCAAATATTCCAGCGATGTATGAGGCACATTTTGGTGTACCTATGGTGGGTGCAGTGCTTAACGCAATTAATACTCGCTTAGACGCGGAAGCGATTGCCTTTATTTTTAATCATAGCCGTACGCGGCTTCTGCTGATGGACTTGGAATATGCAGATGTCATCGAAAAAGCACTATTGTTGATTGAAGGCACTGCGCCGATAATAATTAATGTTTCCGATCCGAATTATGGTCAAGGAAAGCCTATCGGCGACTTTGAATATGAAGCATTGCTAACCGAGCAACCTGAAGACTCAAAATGGGAGCTGCCGGCCGACGAATGGGATGCAATTGCGTTAGGATACACCTCAGGGACAACAGGTAACCCAAAGGGCGTGGTAACTCACCATCGCGGTGCCTATCTGAATGCAATGAGCAACGTGCTTTCTTGGAACTTGGCGTCTAACGTGGTCTATTTGTGGACATTGCCTATGTTTCATTGCAATGGTTGGTGTTTCCCTTGGACATTAGCAGCCATAGGGGGAACAAGCGTCTGTTTGCGAAGAGTAGATGCTGAACAGATCCATCATCTTTTAAGAAAACATCATGTCAGCCACTACTGTGGTGCACCAATAGTACATTCGATGATCGCCGATGCTGCGATGACTCAGCCTACGCCGATAGAGCATAAAGTTTCAGGATTGATTGCAGGAGCCGCACCGCCAACGTCTGTTTTAGAGCGGATGGAGCGTCTTGGATTTGAACTAACCCATGTATATGGACTTACCGAAACATATGGTCCTGCAACCGTATGTGTCAAACAGGATGACTGGGCTGAACGCCCGCTGGAAGAGCGGGTCGAACTTAACGGCCGACAAGGGGTTAGCTATCCATCGCAGGAGGAGGTCACTGTGCTTAATCCGGATACATTGATGCCGGTTCCCTTCGATGGCAAGACTGTTGGCGAAATAATGTTTCGTGGAAATATTGTCATGAAAGGATATCTACGTAACGAGACGGCAACCAAGGAAGCCTTTGAGGGCAGCTGGTTTCATACTGGCGATTTGGCAGTAGTGCATGCAGATGGCTACATCAAGATTACAGACCGCTCTAAAGACGTTATCATTTCTGGAGGTGAGAATATTTCGTCCTTAGAAGTTGAGGATATAATTCAACGCCATCCTGAAGTCGAGCTCGCTGCAGTTGTAGCAATGTCAGATGAAAAGTGGGGAGAAGTACCTGCTGCGTTCGTGCAGCTAAGTCTAGGCAGCGAAGTGAGTGAAGAGACTCTGATCGATTTCTGTCGGGAAAACATGAGTCATTTCAAAGCACCTAAGAAAGTTATTTTTGGCAGCATACCGATCACTTTAACTGGAAAAATCCAGAAGTTCGGATTACGTCAGCTACTGTCAGCAAAGGAGTCTGGTTAAACATGCCAAACAGAATAACTTATCAAGTATTATTGCTATGGACGATTCGCAGTGTTATGTATTGATAAATAGAGAGTCAGCCTTCGCTTAGTAAGCTTTTTGTAAGTGACTCTCTTCGGGTATTAAACCTTAGTTAACTCTAACTTTAGTTCATCTTTATCTATTTTATTTTTATCCGTTTGCACCAAAGGCAGTGATTTTTTATAAATAACTCTACTTGGGATCATATAAGAAGCTAAATGTTTTTTAAGTTCAAATGTTATCTCTTTTTCTGATATTTCACTAACGGCGGAGTAGACCATAACAATCTCCTCTTCGATAAGGTCATTATCGATACCAAAAACTGCACATTGCTCTATTTGTGAAATGCTTTTTGCAACGACTGACTCAACCTCATAAGGAGAAACTCTAAAGCCGCGTGTTTTTATCATGTCATCGTGTCTTGAGACAAAATAGAAATAGCCTTCTTCATCTTTATAAACGTAATCACCTGTAGCAACGACAATTTCATCTGTTAATTGACCTTCGAGATCAATAACATCTTTTAATAATTGAATTGATTTAAAGCGTAAAGCATTTTGCTCTGGCGCATTCCAAAAGCCCTTATAAATATAGCCGCCACGATGAATCATCTCACCAACTTCTCTTACAGCGCACTCTTTTCCATCTGCATTAATCACATAGAGCTCTACATCTGCTATTGCTTTACCAATAGAGTCAGGGCGAATTTTTACTTGTGATGGGTCTAAGTAAGTTGAGCGAAATGCTTCTGTTAAACCATGCATTGAGTAAAAATTGGCATTGAGGAATGTTTTTTCACAATCACTGATCATTTTTTCGGTAACATTACCGCCAGAGGAAGTAATCGTTTTAACATGTGAAAATAACTCAGGACTAGGAACTCTTTGTCCGCCATCTTCAAACATTTGTGAGATATTAATTGGCATTAACGGTATCACAGTAACTTTATCGTTAATTAAATGATTGAAGAAGTCATCAGGCAAAATAAATAAATGTAGCGCGAGGGTCGCTTTTTTGTAAAGGGTACAAAATATCTGATTTAAACCATAATCTAAATTAAATATTAGTGTGCCTGAAATAATATCGTCACGTTGTAGATTCAAATATTGTGATACAACACGAGCTGAATCTATCAGGTTTCGATGAGATATTACGATACCTTTAGGTCGCCCTGACATACCAAATGAATAGGTGATCATGGCACTACTAAAACTATTTATTTCGCAGTTATATGGTTTGTTATAGTATTTAAAAATCTCTTCAAACGATGCCATATCTTTATCTGTTGTTTGATAAGAAATCACTTTTCCGTCAAAGTTTATTTCATCTATATTATCAAGCTGTTGTTTGTCAGTAATAATACATTGAATGTCACAATCATCGATGATGTACTTAACTTGCTCAGGTTTTAACAATTTTGTTAATGGTACTAAAATATAGTCAGTTGATAATATGGCAAGAATAGCGATAACTTGATCAATACTTTTACTTGAGTAAATACCAATGCGAGCATCTTTGGGTAAATCAAGCTCTTTCAAATAGAAAGCAACTTGATTGACCTTGGCGTATAACTCGGCATAAGTCATGCTTTTTTCATTATAAACAAGTGCAGTTTTATCGCTATGTGTGCTTACTGCTTTTTCAAGTAGTGTTCTTACACAATTTATTGACATGCTTCTTTTCCTTCTACGCCTAATGTCCAGATATCATAATTACTATCTAGTACTGTTACCGGATTATGATCTGAGTTAAGAATTTTTTTGTAAAAAAATGAAATAATATTTTCAATTTCTTCTACCGTTAAAACTTTAGTTATACCACCGGTTAAAACAAAAGAATTAACGGATAATAGTTTTAAGTTTACATAGGCTTTTTTGTAATGTGAAATTTTGCATAAAACAAGAAATATTGCTAATTGCATTAATATCTTAGTTGCCTTGCTACTTTGTTCTTCAAAAATATTCTCAGTCACTTTTAAGTGCATTAATAATTCGTAAACAAATTCATTACTTTTTGCCGCAAAAATGAGAGATTGCTTTGATTTATAAACACCTAATTTTTTAAAAACAAGCCTGTCATATTCGTTTTCAGTAACAATATTTTCATCAACTAAATCTTTAGAGTAATGAATGTCTGTGGTTGCGCCACCAATATCTAATAATACAAAGGGGTTAACCACTGAATACTTAGTATCGATAAAAGGCAGTGTTTTATTAACAATGTAAGGAGTTGAAAATATTTGATTGTCAGTAATGCTGTAAAGATCTTTTATATCTTCTTTACCTTCAATATCTTGTTGATAAAGGTTGGTCAAATAGGCTTTTAATGATTCTTCTACAATGTGTAGTCTGTCATCAATAATATTTGGTAGCACAACAACATTTTCAATGTTTTCTATAATAGCTGGCTTATCAAGCTTACTGCCAACAAATACAACATTAGAGTATTTTAATTTATCTAAATAGCTATATAAGTGTTCAGAGAAATTATCATTGTTTGAATCAATACCACCAACAATAATAACTACATCGATTAAATCACTGGGTATTGAATACTCTTCAATATTTTGAAAAAGAATGGTATCAATAATATTAATACCTGAATTAAAGGCAATATTGGTTGCATACTTAAGCGAAAATGAATTAGTTATACCTATTATTAGCGTGTTTAAACCACCGTTTGCCGATGAGCAAATATGAATATCGTTTTTATCAAATCGCTCTATTGATTGACCACATTTATGAGTTAAATCATCTAAAATTGATTTATTAAAGTCTCTAAAATGCTGTTCAATATTTGTTTGTGAACAAACTTTAAAATACGTACTACCAATATCAATTAATAGCTTTTCTTTCTTTGCGCTAGGGGAGATGATTTGGCTCATTGCATAATTCCTATGTCATGAATAATATCATTAACAATGCTAGTGGTATCTTTGGTTAAATCACATTGTGCTCTTTCATATTTATAACAACGATCAGGAATAGGAACATTTCCTCGTTTAATAATACGAATATTTTTTTGGGCATCGCGAATAGTGATCATATTATTGTGGTTAATAATATGTGGTGAAAATGGTACGTCGATTATGCCATTTTTAATCGAGTTAAATACTTTTCGCCATAAGGTATCAGCGGGGTCATTAAATACAGCTTCCATAATGGCTTTAACTTCTAAGGTAAGAATTTCTTCTTCTTCTTCATCAACGATAGTTGGTAAGCCATTTAAAATGCCAAGCGTGTATTGCGTGTTGGCTACCGTTTTAGCATTGGCTTCTTTGGTTGGAATACCTGATGCTTCTTCTCGAGTTTTAGTGATGATTTTATCTGCGCCAACCATTTTTGCAATAACCGTCGCGATGTTAATTAGCTGTTCGGCATAATCTTTATTGGTTGGGAATGCCCCCATCCATTGGTGATATACCAAATTGATAGTAGCATCTGAACAGTTAATTTCAGCGGCGTAATGTTTAGCGAGCTTTTTAATTACAGCACCAGTCACAATATCTTGATTCATTGAACCTTGTTGTGCAAAAGACACCGAAAAAGATTTAACCCCTTCTTCAAGTGATAACAGCATTTCAAGTAATTGAATTACGATGGTAATTGACGGCGGCACCAAAGTTGCTGTTAAAGGACCAAACGATTCTCTGTTAATTGGCTCGTTTAGCTCAGAATAATTAGCACAAACACGCTCTACATATTTCCAATATAGAAAAGCTTTATCTAACGGGAAGTTTTTAGAATAAGGTAATAAATAGGTTATTGGACCGCCTTCAATTTCAAATATTCCAGAAGCAATCGCTGTTTCTATCAATAAACGTGCATCGGGCGTACCGTGACGTAAACTAACAGGCTTATTAAAGTGGGTGATCATTTTACGGGTTGTTCGATAACCATGATTAACTAACGGGTAGCCATTTAGCATGTCTACATCATTCTCTTCACTCAAACGCAGCATTTTTTTGGCTGTCGCATAATCATTTAATCGAGTATTTGAATCGATAGTTAGCGGCAGTACGTCAACATTTGCTTTAACAAAAAATTCATTTAGCGCAAACTGCTTTTTATACGTTGGAAATCCGCCACGCGGCTGAACAAGCATTTTATCTTTTACTTTATTTTTAAAGTGATGTGAAATAAACAGATCTTTACTTGCGTTAGTAACAAATTCTTTCACTTCAGCAAAGTCAAAATTATCAACATACTCATTGTTGAGGATTATTTCTCTTTCTTCTTGTAATAAACTCATTATAAGTTTCTCTCTTTGATCATCGCTTCTAATGAATCCAAACCCGTATTTAAGTCAACTTGATGGCAAACAATATCGAATCCGTATCCCTTATAACGAGGAACAATGTCTTCAGCATTACCGCTACCAACAACTAAGTTGCCACCAATCATCATAATGACATCATCTAACTTCTTATATTTAGATTTAAGTAATTGAACTTCTCGACTCCAACCTTCAGCTTCACCATTGATTGAGGAAATTAGTAAAACCTCGGCGCCAGTTTCTATAACTGCGTCAAAAAACTCTTCTAAGTAGGTATTTACCCCGAGGTTAAAAACTTCAAACCCTCTTGCTTGCAAGGAAAGGTCGATTAATCGATTGGCTACTACGTGGATATCATTACCCACTACGCCCGTAACTACTTTCATAGATTTTGTTGCCTGATGTTTATATATATAGCCGTTCCATTTCAATATGCCTGAACAAGCATTTTGAAGTAGAACGGGGGTAAGTATGTTTATTCAAGAATAGTGAATATATAGTATCAAATATTCTAATAAAACTCTGCTTAAATGATAGAATACTGCCTTATAATTAAGAACGGGAAATATATATGACAGTTTTCACCGCTGATCTTTGTGATGAGTACAGTGACAAAGTACAAGTATTAGGTGCCGGTTATACTAACTACGGCGGGGCAAACAGTTGCCAAGGCGAAATTATTACTATTAAACTGAATAAAAATAACTCTGACCTTATCAAACTATTAAGAGATGAAGATGGCACAGGTAAAGTTGTTGTTGTTGATGTAAATGCAGAGTATTTTGCTGTTGTTGGTGAAAACTTGATGAAGTTTGCTCATCAAAATAATTACGCTGGCATTATAATAAATGGCTATGTTAGAGATACTTTTCAGATCACTGATATTCCTGTAGCTTTATATGCGTTAGGAACTTGTCCGAAAAAATATATTCCAGTAACAGCTGGAGAGCGAGCGATTAAGCTTGCTTTTTCAGGCGTTGATTTTAATCAAGGTGATTACTTATACGCTGATACAGATGGTGTTATCGTTACAGAAAACAAAATTTTATAAATAAGCTGATACTTTCAATTTATTTTATTGCTAAAAAAGCCCTAATTAATGCGATTAATCAGGGCTTTTTTATAACTGCTATTAGTTATAAAACTTTAGCAATTGATTTCGTTAAGTAATCAACATTATCAGCAGAAATACCAGCAAGGCTAATACGGCTAGAGCCAACAATATAGATGCTATAATCATCTTGTAAGCGCTGTACCTGATCTTTATCTATACCTAAAAATGAGAACATACCATTTTGTCTGGTGATAAAACTAAAATCACGTGTTACACCATTTTCAGCTAACTTATCAACAAGTAGCTGACGCATATTATTAATACGGTCACGCATTTCTTTTAATTCGATATGCCATTGGCTGGTTAACTCATCTGAACTTAATATTGTTTCAACAATAGCGGCACCATGAGCTGGTGGCATTGAATAAGCAACACGAACAACAGAAAGCAATACTGAACTTATTATATCAGCGGCGATTTCGCTACTGCCTATAATTGAGCAAGCACCAATACGCTCGCGGTATAAACCAAAGTTTTTTGAACATGAACTACATATGATCATTTGCTCAACGGTTTCTGCCATTAATCTAAGACCGTAAGCATCACTATCTAAATCTTGTCCAAAACCTTGATAAGCCATATCAACAACAGGCATAAAACCTACTTGCTTTGTAACATCAGCAACTTGTTGCCATTGCTCTTTATTTAAATCCATACCGCTTGGATTATGGCAGCAAGCATGTAGTAGAACAGCATCCTCTTTCGGAATGTTTTTCAACGCATTAAGCATGCCGTCAAAATCTAAACAGTTATTTTCATAGTCGTAATATGGGTAGGTTTTTACAATTAAACCTGCAGCTTCAAACACACCTTTATGGTTAGCCCAAGTAGGGTTACTTACCCAAATAGTTGCACCCGGCGTACATTTTTTAATAAATTCACCAGCCACTCTTAATGCACCAGTGCCACCAGGAGTAGAAACAGTACGAATTCTATTTTGAGCAATAACTTTATGCTCACCTAAAATAAGATCTGTTATTTTACTGTTGAATAGTGGTGAGCCTGTAGAACCTAAATAAGCTTTACTTGCTTCTTTTTCTAATCGATATTTCTCTGCTGATTTTACACAAGCTAAAACAGGAGTATTCCCAATTTCATCTTTATAAATGCCAGCACCAAGATCGATTTTATTAGGATGACTATCGGCTTTAAATTTAACCGACAATCCTAAAATAGGGTCTGCTGGTAGTAGCTTTAATTGGGAAAACATAACAATTGATACCTTAATCACAGGGAATTATAAAAATAAGTAATGAATTGTACCTTAAACCACAATCAAGTTTGTAGATAAAGTGGAATTAAATACAATAAAATAGAATAAATACTTATTTTTCGCATGGTTTATTCAGGCATAAAAGAATGGGGTGGCTAAAGGGATTGAACCCTAGACAAGCGGAATCACAATCCTGTTGTCGGTATAGAATTGAGTTAGATTTATATGTGTTGAGCTAGATATTACGAGTGTTGCTCATGTCATAGCTTGGCTTTAAACATAATTTATTAGAAGTGAAAGCTCACGGATACTACCAGAGCAATGAAAATTTAATAAGTGAGAATAGATGCCAACGGTTTAGCACTTCTTTTGTTGATCAGCCTTTTACTAATACTTTATCTACATTTACCTCCAAATGGATATTCTAACTCATCACGGCTTAGGCACAAACATCAATAGCAAAGACTTGTGATACGGCTTAGAAGCGATAACTAACAGCCAAAGAGAAAGCTGGTGCTTCTATGCGATATTTATTAGGTTGGAAAATGAAATTGCGTTTATTGTTCTCTTCATTAAACCAGCCCAACACATTGTGAGCATCAAACCGAAAGCTTAACGATTGGTGATTATAAATAGCGCCTAAGTTCAAAAAATAACTAGCTTGCCATGAGGCATCCTGCCCAGCATCGGAAATGCCTCCAGGGTTAGGGAAACGCTCTGGCTCAGCATTGATAAATTCCTGAGTACTTTCCATACCGTCAAAGCCCCAATAAATACGCAACGATGTAGTTATACTCAGTTGTGGATTGAGCGCATAGCTATAACTAAACTTGGTTATATGATTAGACCATGAATTCAAATCACTGCCATAACCGTAGGGCTCGGTAGTGATGAGCTGAACCCTTGAAAGGTCATCCATATCTGCACCTAATAGTTCGGTATAACCATGGCTAAAATTAACTTTATGGTTATCATTATGGTAACTTAATTCTAATTCAAAGCCTGCACTTTGATATTCCACAATGGAGTTGAAGTTGACAATTTCTCCACTGAAATCAAATCCGGTGACATCATGATCATTGTAAAAAGGAGAAAAGCCGAATGACCAATGATTGGTGAATTCCTGCTCATAGCGGATCTCTAAGCTTTTCAGGCTTTCACTGCCTACCTTGTCTCCGGTCGTTTGTTTGAAACTTTGCCCCTGACTTGAAAGTACAAAACGGGATGATTTCGATAATATCGTTTTAAGGCGCTGGTTAGGGGCAAACGACCATACCCAAGACAGGCGTGGCGATAAAGCGCCGTCGCTGAAACGATCTATATCATAACGTCCTCCAAGGAAAATGTAGTGTTCATCATTAAGCGACCATACTGCTTCAGCATAGGCGCTGTATTGTTGGTAACTATAACTGCCTTCCTTAAAGTGCTCAGCATCTTCAATTGAAATATCCAAGCCTAGCGCCAATGAGTAATCTTTGGTGAATTCTCGGCGCATAACATTTTTAAACAATACCTCTTTTTCTCTGACAGGTTTGTCAGCTTGACCAGTAATTTCTTTAGTGACAACGGCTTTAACATCATCAACAGAGAGCAGTGACTCTATGTGCCAGTCACTTAAAGCCCAAGTATATTTTCCCGTGAGTGTAACCTGGCGCATTTTAATGCCACGGCCAATCAACTTATTTTTTTCGGTATTTATTAATCGAATTACTCGGGGGGTATTGTGTTGGCTAGTATCAAGGTAGCGAAACCACAGATCGAACTGACGATTGTTATATTCGAGATAAAACTTTTGTTCAACATCATCATCTAGACTACTGTAATCATTGGCAATAGCACTTGCCGGAATATCTTCATTAGCGGAATAAATATTGCCATCTGCATCGGTATAACTCTGCATTACACGCATCGGGGCATCATCAGGATCGGCGCCACTATAATCAACGATGCCATAATAGATAAAAATACCATTGTCATCGTTAATGCTTAACGGCTCGCTATGTTTAATTTCAAACATACGGTAGTCTTCTATACCGCCAGCACGTACAGTTACCTCGCTGCCTTTAAAAGTTCGAGAATTGTAGGTTTGTAGATTAATAACCCCCATTAAAGCACCTGCGCCATAAAGGGATGATGAAGGGCCCCGAATAACATCAACCTGATTAATATCACCTAACAAGGGAGTGTCACGCTCCATTTCAGCCCCTTTTAAGGCATGCTGATTGAGTAACCGACCATTAACTAGCAACAATTCTTTATCTTCGATATCGCTGACAATGCCGCGAATACCTAGATGGTCAGCAGCAGGGTGATGACGCAGGATGATTGCGTTGGGAATGAGAATATCCATTGCTTCATTAAGGCGCCGGGCACCTGTTTTCTTTAAATCATTGTCAGTGATATTGGTTATCGAAGCTGGCGCTAGCTCATCGGGAATATCACTAAAGGATGCTCGTCTTGCAATATTGACCAGCATTAATTCTTCTAAGGACATATCAAAAAAATCAATGTCATCAAATTCATCAGCATTGACAGGTACAAGTAACAAAAGACAAATATTCAAGTAAAAAACACCTAGCAATATCGCCAGCAAAGACCTACTGTTTAGGAGTAGCTTTAAACTCATGTTTTTTACCTGCATATTATGAACATTAATCAGTGTATTTATCTTGTATTGCCATCAGGTCATTTTGATGTTTAAACAGTAATTCAACTAATTTAGGATCAAATTTCACGGCTGTCATTTCTCGAAAAAAGTCCATTGTTTCAACTATTGACCAAGCGGGTTTATAGCAACGTTTATTGACAAGAGCATCAAACACATCTGCAATAGCAGCGATACGACCATAAATATGAATGCCCTCCCCTTTCTTACCTTTAGGGTAACCTGAGCCATCCCAGTTTTCATGGTGCTCTTCCGCCACAATAGCTCCAGCACTTAATACCTTAAGTCCTGACGATGCTAAAATATCAAAGCCAATTTGCGCATGAGTTTTCATTTTTTGCCACTCATCATCGTTAAGTTTTCCAGGTTTATTTAATATATGATCTGGTATCGCTATTTTTCCAATATCATGAAGAGGTGCAGCTTTATAAAGTAGCTCAACCTCTTGCTCATTCATGCCGATAACTCTAGCTAAATATTGACAGGTCAATGCAACTCTTTTTACATGATTACTAATTTCTTTTGAACGGCTTTCAACAGCCTCGCTCATGCGATAAATCATTTCTCGCTGGGTAAGCTCTACTTCTTCAAACATGGCTTGATTATCAAATGCCACGCCAATATTGGTACCAAAAACTTCAATCAATTGCCTGTCTAGATTATTGATGTCATCAATGCCTTCCATGAAAAACAGGTTATTACCGTCTAAATGCGACTCATACACACCAATAAAATAATTATCGCCAAAATATTGCCCCACTTGGTTACCTATATCTTCGAGTGTTCCATCTCCAAGTTCACCGATAACATCAGTTAATGGATGATTTAGAAATGCACTAAATCGACCTGTTGCCGCTATAATTTTACTATTACTTTCGCCATGCGATGCAGCAATAAAATTAACATTGGAAAAAAAGGCACCTGCATCAATGTGAGACAAAGCACATAGCTGTTCAAGAACCCCTTGAATAAAGCCTTTGATTGACTGGTGCACAAAAATTTTATTTGAAGAGTTTATAACCCTTTCAAGGCCCTTTTTATTATCATATAAAGCCTTTATATCTCTATAAGCTCTGAGGCAAGCATAAGTGAGGGTAAAAAGTTTAGTTGAGGTTAATTCAGTTTTTTCTTTATAATCATTAATGTCATAATTAGCAATGACTTCTTTCTCAGGCGCTTGGCCAGGCTGACCGGTCCTTAATACTAAGCGTATTTGGTGATCATTATGTACTTCTCTTATCCAGCTGATAAGATCTAACCCTGCTTTATCTGTCTCCATAACTACGTCAATTATTGCCATTGCAAAAGGAATATTATTTTGCAAAATATCTTTTGCTTGCTTAGCACTATCTGCAGAATGAATTTTGAGTTTTTTACCGAGAATTTCAGTATTTTTTAACGCCAATTTTGTTACCGAATGCACTTCAATTTCATCGTCCACTACAAGCACATGCCAGTAATCATCAACAGTCTGTTTTGAAGAGACTTTTTCATCATCTACTTCATCACTAAAAATCAGTAAATCATCGCTATTCATTTGTTCACCGCAGCAAAATACTATTATTATTAATAATAGACTAACCTAGTAAATTTACAGCGCTAATCAAAGCATAAGCCTCCAATTGAATAATGAAGAGTTAACAGGCTCTACTTTTGGCATATAGAACACATATATATATATACAAGATCAACCTCAAGGACTTGTCTAAAATTTATGTTTATTGATCCTTATTGGTCTATGCTTAAGCAAAAATACCACAGTGTTGGAGCATGTTAGTTGTTCTTTAGGTTATATAACGGTTAATTCTGAGCTCAACCTAGGTACAACATTCAACATAGATTTACCAAAATTTGAAGTGAGTAAGTTTATATTTAATAATTTTTACTTGTCCCTTTTAATGAGACTGTTTTGTTATGAAGTTAAGCATACAAATAAAAAAAATAGCTTTGATAAAAATGATAATTATTTTTTGCATTTCTTTGTATTTTACTTTACCAGTAAGTGCATTCGAAAAAAATGTATCCGCTAAAGTTAAAGCCGCATTGGTATTTAATTTTATAAAATATATTGAGTGGCCTAATGAAAAAAGCATCGTAAATTTTTCCATAGGCTACTATGGAAGTGATCAGGCGTACCACCAAGAACTACACAAAATGCAAGGCATAAAAGTAAAGCACTATAGTCTTAACATCATCAAAATCACTTCACTTGAGCAATTAAGTGAATTACAGGTAGTCGTTATAGATAAAGCGCAATCTAGAAGCATTATGAATATAGCAAGGCAACTTGATGAACAAGCTACCCTTATTATTAGTGATAATGCTAAAGATAAAAAATATTCCATGCTTAACTTTATTAAAACTGATGGAAATAAACAGGGGTTTGAACTAAATAGATATCAAATGCTCAATGCAGACTTAAAGGTCTCGCCTGATATCTTAGTGCTTGGTGGTACTGAATTAGATATAGCAAACGTACTTAAAGAGATGGATGCTAAAATTATCACTAGTTTAGATGAAATCAAAAAACAATCGAGCAGATTAAAAATACTTAAAGAAAGTGTCAGCAGCAGGGAAAAACAATTAATATTGCAACAAAATAAATTTGTATTACAGCAAGAGAAGTTAGTATTACAGAAAAAAAGTTTAGCATCACAAAACGATCAACTTAACAAACAAGACAATGAATTAAAGCAAAACAAGAATGATTTTCAGTCTCTGCAAAACAGCTATAATCAAACCACAAAAGAACTCTATGATAGTCGAATTCAACTCACTAACAATATAGACAGCTTACATAATTTAAAAAATGATATTCAACAAAAAGAGCGTTCAATTGATAATTTGGGAATACAAATTAAAGAGAAGAAAAAGCTACTTAACACTTTAGAAACAAAACATGCCACACAAGAAAAAGAAATATCCAAGCAATCGAGTGTTATTCAAAAGCAATATATATTGCTTATTCTCACTGTTGTGGCTAGTTTTGCTATATTAATAATTTTGATTGTTATCTATAAAAGTAGGAAAGCTCTGCATAAAGTAAATAGAGAACTACAGACTAATATGGAAGCGTTGGCTGATGCCAATATCAAGCTAAGTACAGCACAGGATCAATTAGTAGAATCGGCAAAAATGGCAGCACTTGGCGGCTTGGTGGCGGGTGTTGCCCATGAAATCAATACACCTTTAGGAGTTAGTATTACAGCTACGACACATCTAGCCGATCAAATAGATCTATTTGATCAAGAATATAAAAGAGGACAGCTAAAGAAATCCTCATTAGACAACCTACTTCGTGATGCTAAAGACTCTTGCGGAATGTTAACACGAAATTTGCTAAGAGCCAGCGAGCTAATTAGTAACTTTAAGCAAGTAGCTGTCGATCAAAGTAGCGAGGACAGGCGAGAATTCGAATTACAGTCGTATATTGAAGAACTAATTCAAAGTCTGCGGTCTCAATTTAAGCAAGGCAATCACAGCATTCATCTCACCTCAAGCAGTAAAATTCATTTAAACAACTTCCCTGGCGTAATAGCACAAATTATGACGAACTTGATAATGAACTCATTAAACCATGGTTTTAAAAACAAAACTCATGGTGAAATATTTATAGCTTTGACTATTGAAAATAATGAAATAGTAATAGATTATCGAGATAAAGGTGTTGGCTTATCAGAGCAACAAAGAGAAAAAGTTTTTGAGCCATTTTATACGACAGCCCGCTCAACTGGCGGCTCAGGGTTAGGCATGTCTATTAGTTATAACCTGATAACCAGTAAACTTAATGGTACTATTAATTGCCTAAGGTCATCAGAAGGTGCTCACTTTCGAATTACATTCCCTCAATAATAACTCTCCTTATTCACCAGTAAAATAAACAGAGCATTGAACTTCTCATACTTTGCTAGACACCAAATAAATTACATTATAACTTCAGCTAGACCAGAGGTGTTTATAAGCAAAGGCAAACAAAATGCACAGTTTATTTACAGTAGTTGATCGCAATGTGGTTTACATGTGCAAAGGAGCAGTTTATGAAATGAGAATTTAATCTGAATTTTGTGGGAGATATTTAAATAAAAAGTGGTCGGTGATGCAAGATTCGAACTTGCGACCCCTTGGACCCAAACCAAGTGCGCTACCAAGCTGCGCTAATCACCGAATATTCTTTTGACGTTTTACATTTTAACTTTTGGGGAGATAAGATGGGGTGGCTAAAGGGATTTGAACCCTCGACAACCGGAATCACAATCCGGGGCTCTACCAACTGAGCTATAGCCACCACTGAACTTACTTAAAGCGCCTATTGATAAGACGCGCAGAGTATATTGCATTTATACATAGATTAACAAGAAAAATCTTCGCTTTTTGATTATATTTATACGTTGTTATTTCTGTTTTACAGTATTTTTGCAACTAATCTGCAATTAATATTCTAATTAGGGTTTCTTAAACTTTATTCTAAATAACTTATTTCCCATTGAGCTGACGCTGTCAGTCAAGATACCTTTATTCCATTGCTGGTATAATGATTTTAAATAACGCCGTATCGCTCATATCCTCTTAATTAGAATAATTATTTTTTAATACAAGAGACTTTTCTGAATTTAGAATCACTACTGCTCGCGTCAGTAAACCGATCCCTACTAGCATTACAATTACTGTGATTATCAGCCCATCCGTAAAACTTCCGCTTTTTTCGGCAATTACCCCCACCATAGCAGGTGCAATAACCTGTGCGAGCCCATAACTGAACGTGAGGTGACTCATTGATCTGGACGAATTTTCAGGATACAAACGCCCTACCATTGAAAGTGTCATACTAACAATGCCAATAAAGCTGCAACCATATAGCACTGCACTGATAAAAATCACCGTTGCGGATGGGTCAAACAAAAGCAAAGCAGTACTCACCATGTTTAGAATATAGGCTTGAAACAATGACGACCAGAGGCCAACCTTTCTTACATATATGTCCCACAACCAGCACCCCGGTGCGGCGGCTACCCCCACCAACAGCCAAACTACCCAACCAAGGCTCTTCATGCCGGGAAGCAATTCAACTATCGCAATCAGAAATGTTGCCGTTACCACATACCCAAAGCCCGCGCAAAAGTAAGCCGCCTGTAAGGTTAGAAAAAACTGTTTTGAGGGAAGTGACTGAGTTTCATTGTCCTCCGTATGTTGCCTACCAATCGTCGTTTTAGAAAAGTCGGGGAACCAGAACAATACGGGGATAATGAGGATAAGAGCCAACAGACCATAGATTAACCACTGCTGATCCCATGTATATTCAATTTTTATGAGTTGAGCAGTAATCGCCGTCAAAACAATGCCAATCCCTAGGCTTGAAAAAAAAATGCCAAGTTCAGCTTTCGCTTTATTATGCCTGAGCCAGTGCATCAACAGCCCACCACCTAATAAAACACCTGCAGCGCTGCATAAGCCGGAAACATAACGCAATAGATACCATAACCACTCATTCGTTGTCGCAGCCATGCACAGCGTAGTAACAACAGCTGCTACCAAGCCATAGCGATACAGTTTAATTTTTAATTGAAGGTTATGTATGAAAGAAATAAGCAATGCGCCACATAAATACCCTGCATAATTTGCAGCTGCTAAGAAACCCGCAATAGTCTCCGTAAGACCAATATCTTCAGACATTTCAGGCAGCATGGGTGTATAGGCAAATCGAGCGATACCGACAGTAATCACACCTCCCGTCACACAGGCAAGCTGAATCTTGGATTGTTCTGATAAGTTCATACGATATTACTTGTCAATGATATATACCTTAGGATATCTAATAATTGAAAGACAAACTCTATACACTATGACAACATATACAGATAAAGCGTCAAAATGTGAAATAAATGCCCCCCTACCCGAATGAACTTGAATTACTTAATTTAAAACACCTGCCTCGCGAAGTTTTTGTTCGGCAGCAACACATGCCTGCAAGGCACTACTTCCCTGCGCACAAACATAGCTGGCATCAACTTTTGTATGCTACTTCTGGTGTTTTAATTGTTGACGTCATTGGTGAAAGGCTTTTCATCCCACCTGAAAATGCTGTCTGGCTTCCCTGCGAGTGTCAACATAGTGTTTCAACTGAATATGGCGCTGATTTAAAAAGCCTGTACATTGATGGCAAATACCAGAAACTGTTTACTGATAAAAGCTTAGTACTAAAAATATCCCCCATCATAAAAGCACTGATAATAGAAGTATCAACGTTTGATGTCGAATACTCCCTTTCAGGCTATGAAAAAGAGGTTATTTCGCTAATGTTGAGTACGCTGCCACGCTTAAAACATATTACCGATCATCTTCCTTGGCCTAAATCAGTAGATCTATTGAAAATGTGTAGTCAGCTTTATGAGCGACCTGGTAGCAAAAAAACAACGTTGATGTTGGCAGAGGATTTAGCGATGTCGAAGCGAACCCTAGAGCGAAAATTTCATAGAGAAACAGGTATGACTATTCAGGCATGGAGCCTCAGGCTCAGATTTCTAAAAGCGATAGAATTACTTACTGCCGGTCATAGTATTACAAATATTTCTTTAGATTTGGGGTACAGTTCGCCATCTCCTTTTATCTATATGTTCCGAAATATTTCTGGTATGAGCCCTGGGGAATATACCCGCACAGCTGTTAAACATAATTTCACAACCACGTAAGTTATAAAGGCTAAAACCTATTGGGTATAAATAAAGTTTAAATATAAAAATGAGCCAAATGTTTTATTCGACTCTTTTAAGTCTCTACCTTGTTCTAAACACTCCTAACATGAAAAACATGTTCAACATCAGAGAGTTTCTCGAGCAAGGCTGGTGTCGGTTCTTGCTCTATATCGATAATTGTATAGGCAATTTCATCGCGACTTTTATTTACTATATCAAGCACGTTGATATTCAAGTCAGCCAATAGGTTCAATACTGTCCCTAATACCTTAGGTATATTGTCATTAGCAAATGTTACTCGGTATCCCGTGGTACGCTCCATGGATACCGCAGGAAAATTAACCGAATTGACTATATTGCCATTATCTAAAAAGTCTATTAACTGAGCGGCGCCCATTTCGGCACAATTTTCTTCCGCTTCTACCGTGCTTGCACCTAAATGTGGAAATAAAACCACTTGTTCATGAGCGATCAGTGCTTCACTGGGAAAGTCGGCAATGTAGCTAGCTAATTTTCCAGAGTCTAGCGCTGCAATTACTGCTGCTTCTTCAACTAACTCTCCACGGGCCAAATTAATCAACTTTGCACCTTCTTTAATGGCGGAGAATGCGTCGTTGTTCATCAAGCCTCGCGTTGCTTCAATCATTGGCACATGCAAAGTAACATAATCAGAACGGGCCAGTAATGAATGTAAATTGGCTGCTCGTTTCACATTGGACGATAATTGCCATGCGGCCTCAACACTGAGCTTTGGATCATAACCAATCACTTTCATCCCTAGGCTTAACGCAAGATTGGCAATTTTAGCGCCTATTGCGCCTAAACCAACAACCCCTAAGGTTTTTCCTTCAAGCTCTGAGCCACCATATTGCTTCTTACCCGCTTCTACTTTTTTATGTAATTGTGCGGCATCAGTTTCTGATGCTAAAGAGTTGACGTAGTTCATGCTTTGGGTAATGCCGCGAGAGCTAAGTAATAAGCTGGCTAGCACTAACTCTTTTACCGCATTGGCGTTTGCACCTGGGGTATTAAAAACAACAATACCTTGTGGCGTATAATCAGTTACAGGAATGTTATTAACACCCGCTCCAGCTCGCGCAATAGCGAGTACCGACTCTGGTAGTTCTTCATTATGTAATTTATGACTGCGTAATAAAATAGCGTCTGGCGTTTCACAAACGGCATCAACGAGGTAACTGTCTGCTGGAAATTTATTTAACCCTTTATCTGCTATATTATTGTAAGTTCTGATCTTTTTCATATAGGACTCTTTAGTAGTTATTAGCTGAAATTAAATGGAATGTGAAACTTGCCTGTTTAACGCAATATACCCGTTACCAATCAAGATGCCTATTTCAGAGTACACTTTACATGGTAATGACTATAAGCATAAAAAAACCCGCTATTTAAGTTAAATAACGGGTTAATAATATTATGCGGTAGCTTGTTGATATGCCCAAGTTAGCCAAGGAAGTAAAGCAACTAAGTCTGACCTTTCAACCGTTGCGCCACACCAAATTCGTAAGCCCGCGGGTGCGTCACGATAAGCGCCTATATCGAAGGCTACATTTTCATCATCGAGTAATTTGATAATGGTTTTTACTTGTGCAGAATCGGCTTTTAATTCAAAACATACGCTGGTATTTGAACAAGTTTCAGCTGTTTTTGCTAAGAAGCTAATCCAGTCGTTTTGAGCGACAAACTCGGCTAATACTTGTAAGTTTCCTTGGCTCTTCTCTATAGCTGCAGGTAAACCGCCTATTTCTTCAACCCAGTTAAGCGCATCAAGGTAATCTTCAACACATAGCATAGACGGCGTATTTATAGTGGCACCTTTGAAAATACCATCAATTAACTTACCATTTTTGGTTAAACCGAATACTTTAGGTATCGGCCAAGGTGGCGTATAAGATTCCAATCGTTCTATCGCTCTTGGGCTTAAAATTAACATACCGTGAGCACCTTCGCCGCCAAGTACTTTTTGCCAACTAAAGGTAGCAACATCAATTTTGTCCCAATCAATGTCCATGGCAAATACTGCGCTAGTCGCATCACAAATAGTTAAACCAGTACGTTGATCGCTGATCCAATCTACATTTTCAACTTTAACGCCCGAAGTGGTGCCATTCCAAGTGAAGATAATGTCATGATCGGCATTTGCCTCTGAAAAATCAGGTAGTTCACCGTATTCCCCAGTAAATGTGCGAGCATTGTCTAACTTTAATTGTTTAGCAACGTCTGAGCCCCAACCAGAACCAAAAGATTCCCAGGCAAAAACATCCACGGGGCGCTGGCCCAACAGTGACCACATGGCCATTTCCATGGCACCAGTATCAGAACCCGGCACAATACCCACTTTATACCCTTCGGGTAAATTTAATAACCGTGAAGTTTCAGTAATGGCTTTGAGTAAACGCTCTTTGCCAATAGCACTTCGATGAGAGCGCCCTAAGCTGTCAGTATTAAGCGTAGCAAGATCATAACCTGGACGTTTTGTACATGGGCCTGAAGAAAAGTTAGGATTGGCCGGTTTAGTATTAGGTTTCATTAATGTTCCTTGATTATTCTGTCATTGTTGTTGCTCGATATTATTTGAATTTTGTCATTAAAATAAGTAGAGCAAAGGTTAATTCGATAAAATTGGATAAATACTGCCTCAATTTGAATAAATATTCAACAGTACAGATAGGGAATTAATCAATACCAGCATTGAGATCAGCGATTTATCTATTTACTGAAATAACAAGCTCAAAACTGATATCAATCGATACAAAGCTTGTCTTTAGCTATAGGGTTAATCTAGAATTAATATATTGAACTTAATTTAACTTAGGCAGCCTTTTATGTCACTAGAAGCAATTACCAGCCAACTTTCTGCTAAAGATGTTTCATCAAAAAATAAAATTCCACCTGTGGAAGATTGGGAGCCTGAGTACTGCGGTGAGATGGATCTTCAAATTAAAAGCAATGGTGACTGGTTCTATACAGGTACTATTTTCAAACGAGCCAGTTTAGTTAAGTTACTCGCTTCCGTACTGAAAATGGAAGGTGAGGAATATTATTTAGTGACGCCAGTTGAGAAAATAAAAATTACCGTTGATGATGCGCCCTTTGTGCTAACCGAGTGGTATTGGCAGGACGAGTCTCACACTAATATGTGCGTTAAAAATAATGTGGGCGACGAGTTTATTTTAGATGCACAGCATCCATTATCGGCTAACAATGCAGGAGAGCTATACGTTATTGTTCGTCGAAATTTATTGGCTAAGATACATCGTAATGTTTATTATCAATGGATTGATTTAGCTAAAGAAGTACCAACGAAAAACGGCACTGAATTATTATTTATCAGTGCCGGCTGTGAATTTAGTTTGGGGACTATTTAAGTCGCGAGTTATTAATTAAATTACCCGTGAAAAACGTTGCTGATTAATGTGCTTTTTCATATAGGCATCAAAACTCATACAAATAATACGGATAAGTAAGCGAGCTTTCGGAGCAACTTGAATAGCATCAAGCGTATTTACAACAAGGTCATCATTGATAAAGGTTTCTAGCAGAGGTAAATCATCACTAAAGTAGCTATCAAAATCAATATTATATTTTTTACTGATTTTATTTTTATCTAGAAATAAATTACACATCAATTCTCGAATAACTTCTCCGCGAATTATATCATCTTGTGACAAGCTAACGCCTTTTACTTGTGCATGTTGCTGCGTTTCAATCGCTTGATAATAGGTTTTTAGATCTTTAATATTTTGGCTAAAACTATTACCAATAGCACTAATTGATGACACGCCAAGGCCAAGTAAATCACAGCCGCCTTTGGTGGTATATCCTTGGAAGTTTCGATGTAGTGTGCCATCACTTTGGGCAATTGACAGTTCATCATTAGGTTTGGCGAAATGATCCATACCAATAAAGTCATAACCATAATCACATAAGGTTTCAATGGCAAGTTTCATTAATGCAAATTTTTCTTCGGTACTAGGTAACCATTCGTCACGCAATTTACGTTGAGCAGCAAATCGATTAGGGATATGTGCATAACTAAAAAGTGAAATCCTATCTACATCCCACTCATTAGCTTTGTCTAAAGTTTTAGCAAAATTTTCTACCGTTTGGTGAGGTAAGCCATAAATTAAATCAATGTTAATCGACTTAAAGCCAACCGCTTTGGCGTGACCGATAAAGTCACCAATAAACTGCGTTGATTGCACACGATTAATCGCTTGCTGAACTTTCAAATCTAAATCTTGTACACCTAAGCTTAAACGATTAAAACCAAGTGAAAACAAATGCTCAGCTAAATCCATTTCAATTTCACGTGGGTCTATTTCAATACTCATCTCTAATTCATCAGAAAAGCTAAATTTATCTTTTAATAAATTAACTAATGTAGTGATCTGTTTATGAGTTAAAAAGCTTGGTGTACCGCCACCCCAGTGTAATTGTTTTACTGTATATTCTGTGAATAAAGGTGCTTGCAAAGCAATTTCTTGTGCTAAATACTCAAGATAAGTATCGGCTTTGTCACGATGACGAGTGATAACTTTGTTACAACCACAGTAGTAGCAGAGTGTGTGACAAAAAGGGATATGCACATACAAAGACAATTCACGATTAGGTGAGTCCTTTATAGCTTGTACAAAATCACCATGCTTAAAGTCATCATGAAACTCTAATGCCGTGGGGTATGAAGTATACCTTGGGCCACTAGTGTTGTATTTACTCAGTAATTGAGGATCGAAAAATTGACTAACTTGCATCTTGTTCACACCTTAAGTTCAGGCACCATTTAAATAACTAGTGAGCATTATACCTAACGAACATTTAACAGTATTGATTAAGCGCAAGTCTTTCAATTTTTAATAGCTGAATAATTCCATTCGAATTAATGAAAGTTACGGCATTCGATGAGAAAAAATATCCTAATCAGCACATTGAATACAGTTTAGCGCTGCTGGCTGTACTTGCAGTCGTTGTTTGGCTATTTCATCACCGCAAGTTTGGCAAATACCATAACTACCGTTTTCCATACGCGTGATTGCATTAGATAAATGCTGAATTTCAACTTTGGCTTCAGATTCAAGTGCGTTAAGCACTTCTTCATTTTCTCGCTCCCCCGCCTGCTCTGCCCAATCGGAATCCCTGCCATCAGCAAAGTCACGATGAATTGAACTAACACGTTGCTGTAATTCAACAATTCTCTTAGTAAATTGTGCTTTTAATTGTTCAGTCATAATACATACCTCAAAAAAGAAGGGGGCATTCCCGAAGTATTTCAATCGGGAATTTAAAACTTAATTATTGTATATTCCCGATGAGTAAACACCAAAATGACAAATCAAGCTATGCCTTTAGTATACTCATTCTTTCAACCGTGTATTGTTGAAGTAGATCAAGATCATTGACTATTTTACTGTGTAATTCCGCTTCTATGGTCATCCGTTGATAATCTTGCTTCATACGCTGCGACTTATCTAATTGCTTCCGCCCATCAAGGATAGAAAGATGCTTAATCTCGTTATATAACTTAAATATAGCAGGAAATTGCAACTCTAGCTTGCTACTCATTTTCAATGAAGCCAATAAAACTGATAATCGCCAACAGCCTTCACTAAAATCACATTGTTCTTCTTTCATAGCGCGGGTAATTATGTGCACGCTAGCTAGCACTTTATGATCATGCAAGGCAAGTGCTTGCTGACGCGCTAATTCAGCTTGCTGCTGCAATTGTTTTTGCTTAGCAAGTTGTCGTAATAATTTAACCGCATAAAAAAACAAAGCGGCAATAATAACGACAGCTAATATAATGGCGTAAAGCCAATAATTATCCATATTAGCGAGCCTTATTCGAATTTATCAAAATCACTAGGTAAAGATGAATTATCTAACTTGTCCCATAAATCTTCTTCTGAGCTGGTATCAATCTTGTTTGGTTCATCTTCAGGCTCTTCGTTTTCAGCTAACTTTTCAGTTAATGCCTGATGGCGTTCCATCATTTCATTAAAGTAATCGACTTCTTGCTCTGTTAAGGCTAACTCTTCCTCTTGTTTCGCCAAAATAGCTTGTAAACGCTCATCAGCTTCAATATTTTCCAATTCTTGAGCAAGGTTTTGTTCTGCCTCTGCATTCACAACACGTATCGCTGCAATAGGATCTTGTTTAGCTTTAGTCTGTTTAATTGGCTTTTTAGCTTGAACTACCGACCCTCCTAATTCTATCGGCTTTTTGCTGCCAATACGGGGATCTTTATTTTGATGAAGCTGTTGATCAGAGCTATTCTCCAACTTGCCTTCTTGTTGACGATTACCTGGTTTGTTACCAGTTTTTTTACGTAACCTTTTTTCAACATTAGCTAATTCAACTTTACTTAACTTAGGTTTAGCGGTGGGTGCACCACCAGGTTTTCTAGATTTTTTTGAACGAGACATGAACTTGATGCTTTTTTAACTATTAATGACGCTATTTTACGCCATTAATAGTTAAAAAGTAATTGATAGTTTCAAGTTAGCAAAGAGAAGTTGCGCGTAGTGAGAATAATATTCTCGATACTTGTAACTAGGTAGTCATTATTAGGGATTAATCTTGTTCATGTAACCATACAGTATGACGAGGTCAACGTTTAGTTTTTGACCATACTTTTTCATTAAGCAAGTATTACGGTTTTATCGCCATTTAAGCACACGCGTTGCTCTGCATGAATTCTTACCGCATGACTCAATGCAGTTGCTTCTAAGTCATGTCCCATGTGTACCATTTGCTTGATGGTAAAGGTATGGTTTATAGGTTTTACTTCCTGCGCAATAATAGGTCCTTCGTCTAAGTTTGCAGTCACGTAATGCGCCGTTGCACCAATAACTTTGACACCTCTAGCATGTGCTTGATGATAAGGGCGAGCACCTTTAAAGCTAGGTAAAAATGAATGATGAATATTAATAGCACGTCCTGATAACTGCTGGCATAAATCATCTGATAAAATTTGCATATAACGGGCTAAAACTAATAAATCTGTTTTAGTCTCTTTCATAAGCGTTAGTATTTTTGCTTCTTGTTCAGCTTTACTTGTCGTTGTGATAGGAAAATGATGAAAAGGTACCCCGTGCCAATCAACTAACGCCTGACAATCTTGATGGTTTGACATCACTGCGACAATATTTATTGGCAAAGCACCTGATTTCCATTTAGTTAACAATGACACTAAGCAATGGTCATCTTTTGATACGGCAATAACCACATTGGGAAAATCGGCCATATTACGTAATTTATATTCCATAGCTAACGGTTTAGCTAATGCATCTAGCGCTTCAATAAACTCGCTAGCAGATACAGTTAAATTACGGTCATCAAAGGCAATACGAGAAAAAAAAGTTTCGGTATAAGGATCACTATATTGTGATGTTTCGGTAATAAAAGCACCGTGTTCAAATAAGCTTTGCGATACTTTTGCTAATACGCCTGAGTTATCAGGACATTGCCATGTAAGAATATAGTGGTTAAGAGTAGTCATTTTGTTTTACTAGCGCTAAAAATAATAATATAGCCAACATCATTGGTTATTTTGCTAATAAATTCCACTATTTAATCGCTTAAATATGACGTTAATCTTTTTTTATGTAGATTCATTCGATAAGCGATGCTTATTTTTTATGTAAAGTTGCTCTACTTTTTCACGCGCCCAAGGAGTTTTCCTCAAAAATTTCAAGCTAGATTTAATACTGGGATCTTTGGTAAAGCAATTAATGTTAATTTGCTTTCCTAGCGCTTCAAAACCGAAGTATTCTTCAAGCTCGGTAACTATGGCTTTTAAAGTAACCCCATGTAATGGGTTATAAGGCTGGTTGTCCATAAATTAATTCTGCACTGAAAGAGAGTAATTTGATTATAACAAAAAAGGCACCTTATCTTCAAAAACAAGTTCTGAACACAGGTGCCTATAACATATTAAAGATATTATGCCCGTTATCTTTTAAGCAAAATATGTCGCTAACTCATCAGCGCCGCCAATATGCTGCCCATCAATAAAGATTTGCGGAACCTTATCAGCATTAGTAATAGCTCGCATCGCAGAAATGCTAATTTCATCACCCAAAGTTAGCTCTTCGTATTGTAAGCCTTTTTGCGCCAGTAGATCTTTTGCTCTGGCACAGTGCGGGCAACCTGGTTTAGTAAATAAACTAACTTGTGTTGTTTGTACCGCTTCTGGGTTGATGAATTTAAGCATAGTATCAGCATCAGACACTTCAAATGGGTCGCCTGGTAAGTCAGGTTCAATAAACATTTTTTCAATAACCCCATTTTTAACTAACATAGAATAGCGCCAGCTACGCTTACCAAAACCGATGTCATTTTTTTCTACTAGTAAGCCCATACCATTAGTAAAATCGCCGTTTCCATCAGGAATAAAACTGATATTTTCTGCTTCTTGATCTGCTGCCCATGCGTTCATCACAAAAGTATCATTCACCGAAACACATAAAATTTCGTCAACACCATTAGCAGCAAACTTACTTGCTAATTCATTATAACGGGGTAAGTGTGATGATGAACAAGTAGGTGTAAAAGCACCAGGTAAAGAAAAAACTACTACTGTTTTTCCTGCAAATATTTCCTGAGTATCACGACTACCCCAAGCATCGTTTGCACGAATAGGGAATGTTACTGCTGGAATTTTTTGACCTTCTTTATTTTCAAATTTAATATTGGTGGTAGACATATCATTTCCTTAATTTATAAAAGTTACTGATGTTGTTTAATTTCAATAACGCTATTATCAACTAAAACAAAAAACAGTTAAAATGATTAAAATTAATCACTTTAATCGAAAAAATAGATTTAAGTTACTATAAAGGCTATTTCCTTTAATGAAATTCTTTTCGACATCTCTGGTCTTTCATTAGGGTCTGTTACTCTTTATTTTGGAAAACATTATGATCACAAAAAAAACCACCTTGTTAGCAAGCCTATTTATCATGTTTGTTAGTATGCAAACACAAGCAAATAATACACAAGTAACTAAAGTTATAGCAGAAACAGCTGAACAAGTAAGTCCGCTATTAAATGGTCAACAAATACCAAGCGCTGTTGAAGTTACTACTATTAACGGGAAGAAAGTATCGTTAGGCCAAGTGTTAAATAAGAAAAAAACAATTCTATTTTTTTACCGTGGTGGTTGGTGCCCATTTTGCAACACCCAAATGGGACAACTGAAAAAAATAGAAAATAAGCTAGCACAACTAGGCTTTCAACTAATTGGTATTTCTACCGATAATGCACAAGACTTACAAAAAAGTATGGGTAAGCATCAAATGAATTATCAGTTATTAGCTGATTTTAATTCCATAACAAGTCAGGCATTCGGTTTAGCTTATTTTGCCAGCCAAAAAACTACTGACAGATATCTTTCTGCGATGAAGTTAAAGAACCCACTGCAAAAAAATAAAGCAGGCAATGAACGCTTAGTGTTACCCGTACCGGCAGTTTACGTTATTGATAATACTGGTTTAGTACAATTTAATTATGTGAATCCTAATTATAAGGTACGTTTACATGAAGAGTTATTGCTTAAAGCCGCATCGCTAGTCAAATAGAAAAGAGCCTTTCGCTAAAAAATTTGCTAATTACTAATATAACATGATAAATTAACGATTCAACTTGTATATACAACCGCTGATTGTGATTTATACAAAACAATAAAAGAGCTCGTGATGAATCAAACTTATTCCTTATCTACAGGCAATATAGGCATGCTAATCAGCATGCCTCATAATGGTCAGAAAATACCAAACTGCATTGCTGATACCATGACATCAAGTGCGAAACATATTGCTGATACTGATTGGTACATGGATAGATTATACGACTTTGCCCAAGCGATGGGCATTTATGTACTTTCTCCGAAATATAGTCGATATGTTATCGATTTAAATAGAAATCCTAGTGGTGAAGCCTTATATGCTGGTGCCAATAATACCGAGCTTTGCCCAACTACAGCCTTTGATTTATCACCACTTTATATCGAAGGAAAAAAACCGTCAAACCAAGAAGTATCAAAACGCATTGCACACTATTGGCAACCATATCATCAAGTATTAACTGATACCTTAGCCACTTTGAAACAAAAGCATGGCAAAGTTGTTTTACTGGATGCGCATTCTATATTGTCACTCGTACCTAGATTTTTCTCTGGCAAGCTACCTGATTTTAATTTTGGTACTGCTGATGATAGTAGTTGCTCTCCCAAATTGCTTGAAAAAATTCAGCAACTCAATTTCACCCCCTATAGCAGTGTATATAACGAACGTTTTAAAGGCGGCTATATAACTCGCGCTTATGGCGATCCAGTTAATGATATTCATGCAATACAACTTGAGTTATCACAGCATACCTATATGGATGAACCAACTAACAACTATAATGAACAAAAAGCGGAACAAGTAAAAAGGCAGTTAAAGAATTTTGTTGAATGTTTAGTTAATTTTGCTGAAGATAAATAAAGAAGACTATAAATAATGAACTATTATGCTGAGAATATATTACTAAGTGACGGCTGGGCAACAGACAAAACCCTTTCTATCGAAGACGGTATCATTACCGCTATAACTTCCGGTAAAGCGTCTTCAGATAACAATTCAACGTATTATCAAAAAGACATAAAAATATTATCAGGTACCGTTATACCCGGAATGGTTAATTGTCATTCGCATGCTTTTCAACGCGCTTTTGCTGGTTTTAGTGAACAAGGTAGTGAAGGTCAAGATAGTTTTTGGACTTGGCGTAAAGTCATGTATAAATTTCTAACGCGGCTCGATCATAATGACGTACAAGTTATCGCTACTCAGCTTTACATTGAAATGGTAAAAAAGGGCTATACTCGCGTTGCTGAATTTCATTATCTGCACCATGATATTAATGGCGAGACATACACCATCCCTGATACACAAAATTCATTAGCCACCATGGCACAAGCTATTTTTGAAGCCGCGAAACAATCAGGAATCGGCTTAACCATGCTGCCTGTGCTGTATCAATATGCCGGCTTTGGTCAACAAAAGCCTAATGATGGTCAAAAACGTTTTATTAATTCAAGTAGCCAATTTAATCAATTAGTTAGTGATTGTTTTAGCCTAAGCAAACAATATCAAAACACCAATGTAGGCATAGCCCCCCACTCACTACGTGCTGCAGATAAAGAATCAATAAAAATAGCGGCTAAACATATCCGTGCGCTTGATGAAAATGCGCCGATACATATTCACATTGCTGAACAACAACAAGAAGTAGATGACTGCCTTGCCCACTATAAAAAACCGCCTGTGCAATGGTTACTAGAAAATTTTGAGTTAGATAAGCACTGGTGCCTCATTCATGCTACTCATATAAATGAACAAGAACAACAAGCCATAATAGCCAGCAAAGCTGTTGTCGGAATTTGCCCTACGACAGAGGCAAATCTTGGTGACGGTATTTTTCCAACCGCTGAATTTTTAGCGCTAAACGGTACGTTTGCTATTGGTTCAGATAGCCACATATCAATAAATCCAATTGAGGAATTGCGTTGGTTAGAGTATGCCCAGCGTTTATGTAAACAGAAACGAACGATTCTTTCCACCAGTGAACAGGTATCTGTTGGTCAAAATTTATGGCAAAAAGCGGCTATAGGCGGTGCGCAGAGTACTAGCTCTAACACGGGCTCATTAGCGGTAGGAAAGCAAGCAGATCTACTCGTTCTTGATGATAGACAAACTCGACTATTCGCTAATAATAATCAGCATTTACTCGATAGTATTATTTTTGCTAGCCAACAAAATGTCGTTAAAGATGTCATGGTGAATGGTGATTGGGTTGTGCAAAATAGTAAGCATACGCAAGAGCAAAGTAGTGCTGAACATTTTGCTAGGTTGCTAACTAAACTTTCGACTTGTTAATATTTCTACTGAATAAAGTTATTCAGCTTATTTAGCAATAGCTGGCGTATGTGATTGAAAGCAACGATGTTATTGGATATTTAAACCATTTGAAAATGATCACTTAGTTAGTACAATTGCTATAATACTATATGTCACTATTATCGCTGCCTTTGCTGAACATTCATTGATTAGTTAAAAACTAAACATTCAATTAAGGTATTTTAGGTGTGGCTACGATAAAATAAATAGTAACCATTTCGTTACAACATTGATTCATATTGACTAATGGTTTTACACACTTCGGCTTGATTGTTGCGATGAAAAATAATACTTCGTTTTTGGCTCTTACAATACTCATCAAAAAAGCTCTTAACGTTATCTCTAGACATCGTAACTTCTTTTAAATGCTTCACTTCTTCAGCAGAAAATTGGTCTAACTTGGGTTTTAAGTCAATAAATATTTTATCTGCCTTTAAACGTACTTTAGTATCACTAAATTTCGCAAAGCCATCCAACAACATATCTTTTTGTTCGTTATAGAATTTAGTTACCTTAGATTGAGGATAAAAATGTAAAAATAATGCAGCTGCGACGATTAAGATCAATAAATTTTTCATATAATCTCGTATATTAGTATGCTCTAATTTATGTTATTCTATTTGACAACAATAACATAATACTTTTTTCAATACTAATTAGCATCTTCTGTCTTCTAAGGATTTATCGTGAGCGCTAACGAAAAAATGCCACCAACCAGTGCAGTTAAAATACCCGTTAAAAATGTAAAAATACATCCTGCAAAAAATGGCAGTGAACGCTACAAACCCGGCGATCAGATATATGTACGAAAAAACTCTGGTTTTTTTCAAAAGCTAAGGCAACGAATGAACTTAGTTTACTTTGCCTTTTTTGCCATGCTTCCTTGGTTACAGTTTAACGGTCATCAGGCAGTGTTATTTGATATTAGCGAACAACGTTTTACCTTGTGGAGCTTAACCTTATGGCCACAAGATTTAACCTTATTAGCATGGATTTTTATCTTTGGTGCTTTTCTTTTATTTTTCGTTACCACCTTTTTAGGCCGTGTTTGGTGTGGTTACATGTGCCCACAAACGGTATGGACATTTATTTTTATTTGGTTTGAAGAAAAAATTGAAGGCACCGCTAATCAACGTAGGAAGCTTGACCAACAGAAATTGAATGGCAATAAATTATGGAAAAAGACACTTAAACATTCTAGCTGGTTACTTTTCTCATTATTTACCGCCATGACCTTTGCCGGCTACTTCTCACCCATGGATGAGCTATTCGTAAATATATTAACCTTTAATACTTCGGTTACTATGGCGATAATCCTAGCCTTCTTTACTTTTGCCACCTATGGCAACGCTGGCTGGATGCGTGAAGTTGTCTGTTTACATATGTGCCCTTACGCACGTTTTCAGTCAGCCATGTTTGATAAAGACACTTTAACGGTTGCCTACGATACTGACAGGGGTGAAAATCGTGGAGCTCGTGGTCGTAAACAAGACCATAAAGCCATGAACTTAGGCGATTGTATAGATTGTAATTTATGTGTTGAAGTATGCCCTACCGGTATAGATATCAGGAACGGCTTGCAATACGAATGTATTAACTGTGGCTCTTGTGTAGATGCTTGTTCTGGCGTAATGAGCAAAATGAAATACGACCAAGGCTTAATTCGTTACACCACAGAACATGAACTTGACGGGAAAAAAGTCCATTTTGTTCGCTCAAAATTAATAGGCTATGCTATCGTGCTAATGATAATGAGTACGATGTTAGTATTAGAAATTGTTAACCGAGTGCCTCTGTCTTTAGATATCATTCGAGATAGAACAGAATTAGCGAAAGAAAACTTTAACGGCGATATTGAAAATGTGTATACCTTAAAAATTCTAAACATGTCGCAAACTGATAATACTTATAAACTATCAATAAAAGGCCTAGAAAACCCTCAGTGGCATGGTAAACAAGAAGTTTTTGTAAAAGCAGCATCAGTATTTACTTTGCCCATAAGTATTTCTGTTGACCCTTATGAGCTCAAAGGCTACATGAATGATATTACTTTTAGTGTTGAGCAGGTTTCACCACAAGATGACGTTAGTATTGAACATGAAAGCCGTTTTTTCAATAAACGTTAAGTGAACATTAATGGCACAATTTGATTTTAAATCGTTATCACCTGACACCATTATTGATGGTTTAGAGAGTGCTGGTTTTACTGTTGATAGCGGTTTACTACCACTGAATAGTTATGAAAACCGTGTTTATCAATTTCATGATGAAAACCTGACTAAATATGTTACCAAATTTTATCGTCCACAACGTTGGCAATTAGCACAAATTCAGGAAGAGCATGACTTTTCCTTCGAACTTGATGAGCGTGAGCTGCCGATAGTCGCACCATTGAAAATAGATGGTCGAAGTTTATTTGAACATCAAGGCTACCATTTTGCAGTATTTCCCTGTCGTGGCGGTCGCATATTTGAAGTCGACAATTTAGATCAACTTGAATGGATGGGGCGCTTTATTGGTCGTATCCACGCGGTATCCTCACTAGAATCATTTCAGCACAGACCAAGTTTTAACGTCAATGAAATGCTTTACCAAGCAAGTGATATCATTAGAGAAAGCGGTTTTATTCCCCGTGCATTACAACTACCGTTTTTTACTATTTTAGATCAAGTTATCGAAATAGCTGCTGAACAATACCAACCTGAACAGCAAATACGCTTACACGGTGATTGTCACGCCGGTAATATATTATGGCGAGATGAAGGGCCACACTTTGTTGATTTAGATGATTGTCGCACGGGACCTGCCATCCAAGACTTATGGATGATGCTTTCTGGCGATAGACAACAACAATTGTTACAAATTGACACGCTATTAATGGGTTATGAAGAGTTCTTTTCATTTGAATCTAAGCAACTTGTTTTGATAGAATCATTACGAACCATGCGTGTAGTTAATTATATGGCTTGGTTGTGTAAGCGTTGGCAAGATCCAGCCTTTCCTCGCAACTTCCCTTGGTTCGACACTGAGAAATATTGGGAGGAGCAAATATTAATGCTAAAAGAGCAAATGTTTGCCTTACAACAACCGCCATTGAGTTTATTACCCGCTTAACATTTTAAGCACTAAATTTAACAACCTTAAATTTCAATATTACTTAGGAAAATAAGAATGAAGAAAATAAAACAATTGTTTATGGTATTGTTAATGCCACTTTTAGCCTTCTCTATCACCGCTTGTGCGGAGAAGTACACGGAGGGTAAACAATACACTAAAGTAAATGAAACCATCTCAACTAAAACTGAAGTACGGGAGTATTTTTCTTTTTACTGTCCGCACTGCCTTCGCTTTGAACCTTTTATGGAAAAGGTAAAAAAAGACTTACCTGAAGGCGTAAAATTTGAGCGTAACCACGTTGATTTTCTACGTGCAGCATCACCTAAAATACAAGCAATGTTAACAAAGTCAGTCGTTGTTGCTGAGCAATTAGGTATGGATGACAAACTTGTTGGTGCCGTATTTAACTATATTCAAATACAGCGAGCGGTTATTACCTCAGAAAAAGATATCCGTAATATTTTTGTGTTAAATGGCGCTGACGGTGAAAAATTTGATAAATTGATGAAAAGCTTTAGCGTTAACAGTAAAGCGAAATCGATGAAAAAGCATCAAGATACCATGTCTAAAAAGGGTGCATTAAAAAGTGTACCAACCATTATTGTTAATGGTAAATATCGTATTAATCAACAAGAGCTAGATAAAAATAATTTTGAGCAAGATTACCAAAACTTAATTACCTATTTATTAACGCTGAAGTAATAATAAAGCAAGAAAGGTTACGAGTAACGAAGAGGTTTACGTAACTCGTAACTAATACATTATTTTTCCAATAATCCTTTTAACAACTTCTCTTTGGCTTTTGAAAACTCGTCCATTGTTAAGAATCCTTGCTGTTTCATACTCACCAGCTTTTCTAAAGCATTAACTAATTCGGTATTAATTGTGTTTTTTTCGTGAGTTTGCCTATGATTTTCGCTATTTTTATCGCCTGCTAACTCAGCCAAATTTTTCTCTTGATTGACAACGTTCAAGATCGGGGGGTGCTCATTAGTGGCTAATATCCGACTAGCGTTATCCATTTGATGCTTAACGGGCCTAATCGCTGCAGCCTGATTATGCAACGGGGTTTTGTTGTTATTAGCGTTAATGTCTGCCTTGTCATTAGGTAATACTATTGATTTTACTTTTCTTTTATTAAACTCACCAGGATTAAGTCTCTCGCCAATAAACCAACACCAATCAATTAACTCATTAACCACCTGAATATAATGCTTTTTGGTAATACGGTTACTACCTTTACGCATATATAAACAAACCGTATAACTGTTCTTTTGCTTATCTGTCAGTAGTAAGCTTATTTGTCTAACCTTACCATCAACCATTTTGTCTATTTTCTCTTTTACAAAAATAGCGCGTAGATCTTGTTCTTTGTCATTATTAAAACCATGACCAAGTTCGGCATTAACAGCACTAATGTTATGCTCATTTAGTTTAATTTCACTACTAACTATATCAACAACATCAATAATAGTTTCAGTGCTGTCTTGATGTCTATGATATAACCCTATTTGCTGAGATGATTTACTTAATTCAAAAGAAGCAAATTGTTGTCTCACTATCGATTTAACTGCATGACCACCCCGTGTAAGCCAATTATACATAATGCCAAGTATCACAAGAGAAAAAATAGCAAGTAATATAAAAATACTATTGTTGGATGAAGGGGGTTCAATAGTGTTTTTCTCTCCACTGTCAACAACAAAGCTTTCACTAGCCAAGACTTGTTGCGTCAAACGAAACAAAACACTAATAGTTTTATCTAACAGGTATAATTCACCATAGGGGTTACGACTAAAAAGTACTTTACTCTTTATTGGTAGTTGCTGTGATGTAAACTTCCACACTGCTTGTGGCTTTTTTTCATCACGAATTGATTTGTTGTCTGAGAAATTAAAAGCTAAGGAATCAACAAACCAGTGCTGCTCCTTTTGACGCAATAATAACAATTTAGAACGTAATAAAGGCAAGTCACGCCCTTGGTACATCAGAATATCTTGAACGGCATCATCACCTTGATAAAGCACTTGTTTGCTTGCAGAATCTCGCCAATCATCCCGACCATCAGTTAATGACAATAAGTGTTTTTGGTTATATTTATGTGAAACTAATAAGTGCTCACTATTTTTCCCCGGCCAAATAAACTGCTGTATTTCCTGTCCACCTAATAGATAAATTGCATCATTAATTTCACTATTTTTCAGGTAAGGGTTGTTATCAGGTACAGTAAAACTACGCAAACCAAACTCAGTAGGGTCAATCCGTAATATCACTCCTGAATATAGCGGCTGTGGCCATTTATCGCGCCCATCTAACGCAACATGAAGTAAACCAAAGTTGTCATTCCATGATTTAATATATGGACTAAATGACATTTGCTTAATAATCATTGAGTTATCAGGTACACCAACCCGCAATACTTCTCGCTTGGTATTAATATCGACCTTTTGATGATTAACAGAGCTAAATTTCCACTCTGTAATTACAGAATCAAAACTGAGTTGTAACTCATCACCCCGTTCTTGTAAGCGTTTAGTTTTACTGCTGTTGTTAATATTTTCTATATGAGCAGTATAAAACGTGCTATAGCCGACCTGATCTCGTAAAGAAAAATTAGGATGCAATTCAATAGCCGTTAGTTTAAATAATGATGATTCTGTTTGCTGATAAACACTCATATCTAAAATGGCTTTAGGCTTAATCTTATCGTCATCAATTAAGTAAACCTGCCCTGACTCTCGAATAACAAAGTGCTGTTGTTTATTACTCGGGTTAACAATTAATTGTTGCCAATTAGGTTGGGAGATTAATTGATGCTCTAATTGCGCTACTTTAGTTAACTGGTAACTCCCTCCATTACTATAAGCAGCTAAGGGTAGCATAATAAAAATACCAACAAAGAGCACAAAAACGCGAGTGCTAAAGCGACCTAAATACCATTTATAATCCATTTGCATCTCTCAGCGCAGTGTTCATTATCATAGTAATCTAATGACATAGTAGTTTAGTAACATACCTATGCAGAGTAAACAGGAGTGTTGAATAGAATCTTCAACCACGAAAAAAATTCGTAATCATCTGAGTAAACCACTTAGCCTTTTAAAATAAATAATACTTGATAATTCTTTAATATCACATAGTTACTTGAAAAAAAAAGAAGCTTTAACTTTTAAACCAATGTAATGTTTTAGCATCTATAAATTGTGCTTTATTGGCGGAGGTCAAGTAACTCAATTTACCTTCTACCATAACACTATCGCCAACTATGGCATGGTCTACCATATATTCAGCCTGTTTACCCCAAACGTGCAATTCTCGTTCAATTAGAATATTTTGCCAACAGAGTTTATCAATAGAATATACCTGCTGATTAATCGTAATATTTACTTGTGCCAAACTTTTATTATTTTGCGTTTTAATTAACTGGGGAGTTGATGCTATTAGTCCACTACAATAAATTTGATTAACAGTTTGAGTGTAACCCTTTTTAAATTTTTGAATATAATTGGCATGTACAATTCCAGGATGGCTTTGTCCTTCTGTATTACTTGGTTTTATATTACTCAGGTAGCCCTGCACCAAAACAATATCACCTTTATCAGCCGTCATTAGTGCCTGCTCAACTAAATCACCTTCGACTTTAATATGGTGATAACTTGTCCACTCTTTATACTGATTAATTTTTTTATCTAACCATTTAGTACTGGTTGCTAGAATAATTTCAGTGACTGCTGAGACAGGATTGGTTCGATATCGAATATCCGGCTTTGCAACCAAATTACCCAATAATGTTACCGTACATAATTGCTGGTTATGAACAGGGGTTTTTGCTTGGTGCATGATAAAATAGCTCTTATGTGACTTTTCGTAAAATATATTACTGAGAGTAAGATTTTATTTCTTTTTAGCCTTATACTCAAGTACTCTAAAGAACAGGTTAAAACCGTCTACCTAATATAACTAACTAAAAAATAGCGCTTTTCTTTTCCGCATTATTAACAACAAATTAATAACACTTACCTTACACGCTTTGATTTTAAGTTGCGATATGCATCAAAGCTATATAAGGCTAGTGCCACCCAAATAAAAGCAAAGGTCACAAATTCAGCCATATACAAGGGTTCATTAAAATAAAAAGTCGCCAACAAAAACATTATACTTGGGCCAATATATTGAAAAAAACCTAAACTTGATAAAGTAAGCCTTTTCGCTGCAGCGGTAAAGCACAGCAAAGGTGCTGTAGTCACTACACCTGCCATCACTAAAGTAAAATTAAGGCTACTACTATTTACAGCCAAATTCGCCGTTGTACTATCCACAAAGTAAATCCAATAAATAATCGCAACAGGTAGCATAATTAAAGACTCGATTAATAAACCAACCAGCGAATCAACATGCATTTTCTTTCTTAGCACCCCGTATATTGCAAAAGAGCTTGCTAGCGCCAAAGAAATAAGGGGTAATGAACCAAGAGTAAATAATTGCACTAGCACCCCCAAAATAGCTAGTCCAACAGCTATTATTTGACCTCTGCGCAGACGTTCACTAAAAAAAAACATGCCTAAAGCAACATTAAACAATGGGTTAATAAAATAGCCTAAACTCGCATCCAGTAAATGGTCATTATTGACAGCCCAAATAAACAATAGCCAGTTAAAAGCAAGAATGATTGCAGATATCGACAGTTTAGCAATTATTTTAGGTTGTTGGCATAACTGTACTAGTATCGCCCATTTTTTAGTGACCAATACCAGTAAAAATAGAAAAGCGCTAGACCAAATAATTCGATGCATTAGGATTTCACCAGCACCAAGCTCTACAAGTAGCTTAAAATATAACGGTGCAAAACCCCACATAAAATAAGCTGCTACGGCATTTACAACGCCACTGCGGGTAACTGATTGTTGTGAGGAAGGTACACTAGAATTCATAAATATATTTTGATAACTATAATAAAGGTGCATGATAACACTTAATTTTCTATCCCCTTATTAAAGACGATATATTTATTTAATACTAACCTACCATATAAGTACCAGTACCAAACGCAATATGCTCACCAAGCTCATTATGCATTTCCATTCGAGCAACTGCTACTTTACTGCCACTACGAATAATATGCGCAGTAACAATAAATTCTTCTCCTCTACCTGGGCGCAAAAAATCAGTACGTAAATCAATAGTGCCAAGTTTACTCAAGCTTTGCTTGAGTGTCTCAGGAGTCATATCCGTTAACTGTTCAATAATATTTGCTGCAGCTACCGTTCCGCCTGCTAAATCAAGTGCAGAAGCGGTTACCCCTCCATGTAAAATCTTTTGCATAGGGTTACCTATAAGTTTATCTTGCCAAGTAAATCGAACTTCCGACTTCTGAGCATTGAAATGCGTTATTTTCAATCCAAGCAACTGATTAAATGGCATGTTATTATTCCAATAATCACTCAATTCCTGAAACATTGCTTCTTTATTCATCTAACTACCTTCTGGTCTGATGTGCAAACATTCTACATTAGCATTATTTAAGTTAAATAGAATTAAAAAATCACCCCGCTCGTGACCAGTCTAAGGTAAAATAACGCTTTAAACCCTTATTGAAGATAAACCAGTTGAATTTAGCTACAACCACTTTAGCCACCTCAGATGATGAAAAAACCTTATTGCTTGATACTTTAAAGCATTATTTTGGTTACGACAGCTTCCGCTCAGGCCAAATTGATATCATAACAAGCTTAATGCAAGGTAGTGACTCTTTGGTATTAATGCCTACTGGCGGTGGGAAATCTTTATGTTATCAATTACCCGCAATATTACTCCCTGGTATTACAATTGTTGTTTCACCACTCATTGCTTTAATGAAGGATCAAGTTGATAACCTAACCCGCCAAGGTATTCCCGCTGCATTTATCAATTCATCTTTAGACGCTCAAACCATTAAGAATATTTTTGTTAAACTATCACAGGGCGAAATTAAATTATTGTATGTCGCGCCTGAGCGTTTAACCAACCGTTATTTTTTACAAGGTTTAGGTGAACTGCCTTTAAGTTTATTTGCTATAGACGAAGCACATTGTATTTCTCAATGGGGTCATGATTTTCGCCCTGCTTATACTCAATTACACTATTTAAAACAGTATTTTCCGCAAGTACCTGTGATGGCATTAACGGCTACAGCAGATGTAACAACACGCAAAGACATTCTTACTCAATTATCACTCAACAACCCTTACATTCAATTAGATAGCTTTGATAGAGCTAATATACGCTTTACCTTGGCACCAAAATACGACGGTGAGAAGCAAGTCTTAGGTTATGTGCGCAAACAAGGTGATGACTCTGGCATTATTTATTGTAATAGTCGCTGGCAAGTAGAAAAGTTAGCTAAATATTTAGCGGCCAGTGGCATTAACTGCGCGGCTTATCATGCTGGTTTAGAAAATGATATTCGCGCTATAGTGCAGGAGGGCTTTACCAAAGATAATATTCAAATCGTAATCGCCACAGTTGCTTTTGGCTTAGGCATTAACAAGCCTAATGTTCGCTATGTTATCCACTTTGAACCTCCTAGAACATTAGAATCATATTATCAAGAAATAGGCAGAGCTGGTCGTGATGGATTACCTGCTGAAGCATTGTTTTTAGTTGCTGATAAAGATGTTGCACGCATTAAAAAACGGATAAGTGAAGGTGATAACCCACAACGAGTCAATGTTGAGATGCAGCGGTTTTCTGCGATGAGTGCCTTTATAGATGCCCAAACTTGTCGACGACAAGTAGTACTAAACTATTTTGCAGAGTATACAGAGCAAAGCTGTGGAAATTGCGATATTTGTCTAGATCCTCCTAGCCAATTCGATGCAACTGAAGCGGCACAAAAGGTGTTATCTTGCGTTTTTCGTATAAAGCAACAAGGCGACATTAATCATGTTATTGACGTACTGCGTGGTGAAAAAACGAAGCTAGTATTGCAGCAAGATCATGATAAGGTATCAACCTTTGGTATTGGTAGTGGAAAAACGCCTGGTTATTGGTTTGCTATCATCGGGCAACTAATACATTTAGGCTATTTACAGCAAGATATTGAACAACAATCCGTTCTTTGCTTAACCAACGCTTCGAGAAGTGTACTTAAAGCAACAGAACCACTCATGCTAGCTAGCCCACGATTACAAAAAGCCAGTTACTGGCAAAATAAAAGCCAGCAAAAAACCTACGATAGAGTTTTATTTGCAAAATTACGAGAACTACGTAAAAGTATTGCCGATGGTGAAGATATTGCACCATTTATTGTTTTTAATGATGCCACCCTCTCAGAACTAGCTAGAGTGTTGCCACAAACTTCACGACAAATGTTAGCGGTTAGTGGTATTGGGGATGTGAAACTAGCGCGTTATGGGCAACCTTTTTTACAGCTAATTAAACAGCATATTAAAAACTAAAAAAGCGCCAAAGGGCGCTTTAAAAATTCAGAACAAATAACTTTTGTCAGCTATTATTTTAAACTAGCGTAATAAGCAGATAAATCAGCCATATCCGCATCACTTAATGAAGCAACCATACCTTTCATTGTTGGATCGTTACGTTTGCCTGATTTAAAGTCTTTAAGTTGCTTTGTAAGGTAAGCTTCTTTTTGACCTGCAAGGTTAGGGTAAGTTGGAACAGCAGAAATACCAGCAGTACCATGACATGCACCACACATCATTGACTTTCCTTTACCAGCAGCAGCATCACCAGCAAAAGCAGGAGACGCCATCATTACGGTTGCAGCAACTGCAAGAGTAAGTTTTTTCATAGTAATTATCTCTCTCTTTATGTATTAGGACTATTTATTGTTAAATTTATTAAATCCAGTATAAGTAAAATAATTTCTGCTGTCGTGGCTTTTTTGATCTAATATAATGATTAACATCAAATATTGATCATTTAGCTTTTAAATACAGCTGCTATATTAAGGGCTTAGCATTATTCAAGCTTACCTTTCTCATCATTGGAATATAAATGTCAGCTATAGCGATACAATCAATTAACTTTATTAATAATCAAATTACAGTGCTTTTTAATCAACATTGGTTTCAAGAAGATATAACTAATCTCCGACAATTATTACTCAGCAATGTTTCAAACCTATGTATCAAAGAAACTATAATCGGCGCTGACTTAGAGCAGGTTCGCTTTCAGTGGCTAGATACAGAGTTTAGTGTAACTTTTGATTACTACAGTCAATCATGTTGGTTTGATTCACTAGACCCTGACAGCTTGACAAAGAATCAGTCTTTTTTAAATGTACTCAATAACAAAAATTATGTTTGATAAAATACTGATCAGCCGGTGCTTTCTCGGTGAAAAGGTTCGCTATAACAATGAAGCTTTAACGCTTGCGCACCCATTAATAGTATTATGGCAGCAACAAAAGCG
>Ga0209292_1000158_pt1 | contig 95510 bp, 96 predicted proteins | sample GOMGulsemesocosm_2_FD_184634 | JGI IMG/M metagenome (GOLD analysis project Ga0209292, IMG submission 184634) | Methane-oxidizing microbial communities from mesocosms in the Gulf of Mexico - GOM9C Gulf of Mexico (SPAdes) (version 2) | ecosystem: Environmental > Aquatic > Marine > Cold seeps... | reverse complement strand
GTAATTCTGTACGTTGATTTAAAGTAATAGAAGAATCATTTGTAACAGAAATTTCGATATTTTCATGCTCTTCATTGAACTTATCAATGTATTTGTTTATTTTTTCTGCTGAAGACAATAAGTCTTCGCTATTGGTATTGTTTACTTGAATACGAACGGCTAAATCTCCATTGTAATAATTTCTATTAGGAGTTTCATTCCAGTTATCGGTGACTGTTGCGACATCTTTTAAACGGATAATTTTCCCAGAAACATCTGCTCTAACTACCAGATTATCAATCTCATCACCATAATACGACCTATTATTCGCCCTAATTAAATACTCTTCAGCATCCGTTTTTATGGATCCTCCTGTAGTTAAAATATTTGATTGAGATACTGCAGCAGCTACTTGTTGAAAAGTCAAATTATATGCTAATAAATCATTTTCTTGAACAGCTATTTCTATCTCTTCATCAGGATACCCTGAAACATTAATTTGTGAAATACCATCAATTCTACGTAAATCATTTTCTACATCTCTAGTAATTTTTTTTAATGTTTTTAAAGGGACGTTATTACCAGTGACAACAAAACTTATGGTTTCCCTTGCTACTTCAACTTTAGAAACCACAGCTGGTTCCATTCCTGTAGGAAAATTAGGTACTTTATCAACTGCATTCTTTACATCAGCTAATATTACATTTATATCATGTCCTTTAAAAGTTTCAACAGTAATTGTTGCTGTATTTTCTGAGGATCTAGAAGTAACTCTATCAATACCAACCAATCCTTTTAAATTATCTTCAATCTTTAAAACAACTCCTTCTTCAATTTCTTGTGGAGAAGCTCCAGGGTACACCACATTAATAGTAATAACTTTTGATTTTGTTAATGGAAAAAAGGATGATTTTAAACTTGAATACCCTAAAATTCCCAATAGTACAAATGCTATAATAATAATATTTACGGCAACTGGATACTTTATAAAATAAGCAATTACTTTTTTCATCTTTTATTCCGATTTAGTTGTGTTAGTTTCAGAAAAGACCTTGATTGACATTCCGGTATACCCATCTGTTATTGGCTTTGATACCAATTTCGTGCCGTTGACTAAGCCTTTTACTACAACCGTTTTTTTATTAAAATAAATAGGTGTTATTTCAACTAGGTCTAGCACGTTTCCTTTTACTACATAAACCGATTTGTTTTCAACTAATAATTTTCGGGGTATTTCAATAGCGTTCACTTTATCCTTTGCAGGAACATTTGCTTCTAGGTACATACCTTCTCTTAAATCGTTCCCTTTTACTTCAATAAAAACTTGAACCGTTTGAGTAGATTGATCAATTCTTCCGTTAATTCGTGAAACCTTACCAGACCATGAACCTGTTTTTCCTGAATTTTGAAGGGTTACTACTTTTCCTACATTTAAAATATTAGCAAATGAAGCGTTTACAAAGGCTTCTAATTCAAAAACACTTGTATCAATAAACTCCCCCATTTTTTGCCCTGATCTCACTAAAGTCCCATTTGTAACTAATGTTTCTGTTAAAACGCCATTAAATGGTGCTCTAATATTATATTTAGCCATACGAGCTTCTAAATTTTTTACAGCGTAATAGGTTGTGTAAATATTTTTTCCTGTAATAAAATATTTTTCTTTGTCTGAAGAAGCTTCAGGAAGTTTTGATACCGATTTATTGATGTTAAAATTCTTGAGATATGTGTTCCATTTTTCAAAAGAATCCGGATAATCCAATCGTAAATCCGGCATAACTGATGCAATTAAATTCTGTAATGAACTGCGTTGTGATTGTAAGGTAGCATAATGCTCAGTACTATTAATATTTAATAGTGATTGTCCTTTTTTATAAACTACACCAGCTTTAAAATCTTTTCCTGTAGGAATTAATACTCCTTGAACTTCTGAATATAGTTCTACCTTATTCTTTGCTTTCAAATTACCATTTGCGGTAATTACTATTGGAATAGTACTGTTAATTACGTTTTCTACAAATACAGTTTTCTCAATTTTCTCAATCTTTTGTTTTGGCACTTTTTTATTGTCTTTAAAATATTTTGACAATAAAAATGCACCTCCTAATATTGCTACTCCTAGGCCTACAATAATTAATTTTCTCATATTCTTCTATTTAGTTGCTAGTGCAACGTTATGCTGGTTTTTGAATTAAGTTTTGTTGTACTTTTTTAATGACACTTATTGCAATTTTAATTTCTTCTTCAGAAATATTTTCTTGTAAACCACTAGCAAACTTTTTCATTATTGGCAGTGTTTTTTTAAACATATAATTCCCATATTTTGTTAAATACACTAAATTAATTCGCTTATCTTTTTTTGACGGAATCCTAGCAACTAAATTCTTCCTCTCCATTGTATTTATTAGTCTTGTTAATGATGTTTTATCTCTGCCAGCTATAAAAGCCAACTCCTGTTGAGGTACTCCATCTCTTGTTTTTAGCATTTTTAAAATTACCCATTGCGTCTTTGTAAGGTCAATGTTTTCTGCGTCAAAGATATCTTGAATATGATTATCTATCATCTTCATTGTTTTCCCTAACCAAGGGGCTAATGTATTTTCCAAATCCATGTATTGGTTTTTTATCTACTACAAAGTTAGTGAAAAATCAATATAGTTGCATACGCAACTATATGGCTTGGTGTTAAAGTCATCTTAATTTTATTTTTGCTATAAAAATCTTGTGCAATTGGGTTCGTGAAAGGTAAGTAAGCATCCTATTAAAGGAATAGCCGGTTTAGAGCCGGCCTATTCACCCGAATACAGCAGCTTTAACTTTAAATTATTAATTATAACTTTTCTATGTTTTTTAAATTGTTGAAGAAATAAATTATTAAAGGAATGGCCGGTTTAGAGCCGGCCTATTCACCCGAATACAGCAGCTTAAAACCCGATTAAAAGCTGCTTTACCTTGAAGTTATTAATTGTGATTTTCTTGTATTTTATAAATTATTAAAAAAATAAACTCTAAAAGAATAGGCCGACTAAACGCCGACCTGTTCACCCGAATACAGCAGCTTTTTAAAACCCTATTAAAAGCTGCTTTAACTTTAAATTATTTAATTTTAACGCCTCTATTTTTTCTTGTTGTTCTTGAATTGCTTTTATAGCAACAGGAATTATGTCATTATACCGCATTCCTAAACGTTCAGATTTTTCTTTTACTAACACACCTGGATTTTCTTCATATTCCTTCCATTGATGATCTACAACCACCTCAGGAATTATTTTTTTAACTTCTTGAGCTATAAAACCTAGTTTTGCTTCTTTTTCATTATCAGGAACAACAAAGTCATTGACTTTTTCTTCTTTCCATTTAAATGAAACAGGATTTAATGATAAAAATTCCTTTAACCCATATTGCAAAGGTTTAATAGCTTCTTTTAATCTAATATCAGAGGTGTTTACTACTCCATTCTCAGTATAAACGTTTTTCCATCTTTTGGTTAAAGAACCTAAATTATAAGTTGCATCTACAGTTGGCGTTACTTGTTGCATAAATAAAAATTCACCATCACCATCTACTATAGAATAAACATCTCCAAAAACTATAACACTTCCTGAAGTAGAAACACCATCCCAAAGCTGAAGGTTATGCACGGAAGCTGCATTATGCCCAATCATTACATTCCCTTGATGGTATATTGGGTCATCATTAGTACTTCCACTATCAAATATCCAATCGCCATCTATCATTGTTGACCCAACAGGCACTTCCCATGTAGCTACTCCATTAACGTCTGAGGTAAGTACATAGCCAGCTACCTGACTTCCATCATCTATAATTAATGCGTCCTCAGGTAAGGCAGTTACGAGTACATCATCTAAATAAACTTCATCATTATTACCATCTAATGAAGAATCTTTAGTGTAAATCCATCTAAAAGTGTGTGCTCCAGCTGTAATTGGATATGAAACAGAATTCCATGCTACATTTCCGTTCCATGTATTTTGAGAAATACCATCTATTAAAAAATCAAAGTTGTCCCATGATGCCTCGGTTGAGGTTCTAAAGGCAAATGAAATTGTTCCTCCTGAGGCTGGTATTGTAGTGCTATATTCTATCCATGATGTTTCACTATGTGTAATCACACCACTCTTAGCTCCCCAAGAGGCGGTATTATATTCTCCGACTACGTTTGTAGTAGCCCAGCCAGCGTTTCCTCCAGTTGTAAACGAATTTATTGTTGTGTCTTCAAATCCATCGTCTAGCAACGTAACTGGGGAAGAATTTGCAACCAAATGAAATTTAGCAGAAGGAGTATTAGTATTTAAACCGATATTACCTGCACTAGACACACGTATAGCTTCAGCACCATTTGTTCCAATAATAAAATCTTGACCATCAATAGTTCCTAGTTTATCAACAGCAGAGTTTGTACTCGTATTACCTGTTAACTCCCATCCAGAATTTCCAAAAGTACTCCAAACTGTACCATTGTAATAATAGAACCCTGTTGAAGCATCAATTTGATACACCAACAAACCTGTTGCAGGTGTGGTTATTGCGATACGTTCTGCTTGACTCATCCTTGGTATTAAAATTCCTTGTGTAGTACTTGTAACATCCAATACAGCACTATTATCGGGAGTATTGGTTCCTATTCCTATCTGAGCAGAAGTAAGTACACTCCACATGATAAAAAATAAAACCACAAATTGTTTAATGTTAATTTTTGATAGGTAATACATAATTACTGTTTTAGTTCGTTTAATAATGCTTCAATTTGTTGTTGCTGCTTATTAATCTCATCGATAATAGCTTCATGCTCTTTAGCAGCATTTACCAACAAGGGTAACAACTCTGAATAACGAACAGCTAGTCTAGATGCTTTCTTTTTTACAAATTTATTTTCAGAGTTCTTCTCCCATTGATTAGCTTCTACAATTTCTGGGATTTCTTTTTGTAATTCTTGAGCAATAAAACCAATTTTTGTTCTTTTTTGATCATCTCTTAGCACAGTTTTCCCATAGCTTGTTTTTTTCCAAATATAAGTTACAGGTCTTAGCTTTAATAAGGTAGACAGTCCATACTCAAGTGACTGAATTTCCATCTTTTCTCTCCTATCTGAAGTGGAAACATTTGTATTTACTGCTTCGATTTTTTCCCAGCTATATATTGCATCACCAATATCAATGCTATTAGTGATTTTAGGAACAAGATTATTACTTATAACAATCTCTTGAGGGTCACGGTTAGAAATAACTGAGTTAGACCCAAAGCCTAAGTATGCATCTGGTCTTGGAAAAAAACTAGGCTCAGTTCTTATCTGCAAAAGAGGATCATCAATATTCCCTCCTTCAGCAACAGTATACGCTGTACCAGGTGCAGTAGCATGACCAATTGTTATACCAGCTATTCTATAAATAGGATCCGTATTTGTTGAGCCACTTACAAACGCCCAATCATCATCAGATCCAGGTGCTATTGTTGGATCAAGCCATATACCATTTCCATTTCCATCAGAAGTTAACACGAATCCATCAGCCTCATTCCCATCTTGTATTCGTATAGCAGGTGTTTTCGCAACAAGATTAGGCCCTAAAATATGTAAAGTAGCAGCAGGTGTGGCTGTATTAATTCCTGTTTTTTTATCAGAGGTTATACGAATAGCTTCAGTATTGTTAGCTACTAAACTCAAATCTACACCATCTGTAGTGCCCAACATATTAGCCGAAGGTAGAGTACCTGAGTTTCCTGAAAGGCTCCAAACTGAAGCTCCACCAAAAGTTACCCATGCACTACCATTGTAATAATAAAACCCAGATGTAGCGTCGGTTTGAAAAACTAGCAAACTTGTCGCAGGAGATGTAATAGCAACACGTTGAGCTTGTGTCATTCTAGACACTAACATACCTTTAGATGTATTATTTATTTGTAAGGCAGCACTAGCATCTGGCGCCGTTGTTCCTATACCAACCTGTGCAAAAAGAGATGTGCTTACACATAAAACTAAAATAATTTTTAATAAACATTTCATAACTTAATTCTTTTTTTCTTTTAATGCTAACACCTTCCTTAGTAAGATTAAATTCTCTTTTTGTAGCTCTAAAAGTTCTTCGTGTTGTTCTTGTTTTGCTTTAATTAATACAGGTAATAATTCTGCAAAAGTCATCCCCAGTCTATCTCTTTTTACTTTTTCATAGACATCATTCTTATTTTTTAATGCTCTCCATTCTGTGTCATGTACTACTTCTGGAATAATTTGTTGTACCTCCTGAGCGATTAAACCTAGTATTTCTCTTTTATCAGTAACCTTCAATTTACCCGTACCGACCTTTTCTTCTTTCCATTTGTAAGTCACAGGTCTTAATTGTAGTACTTCTTTTAAACCATAATTTAAATCAGTAATATTCTTTTTCTCTCTTCTATCTGATGTGGTTATAGGTGTATTTATGGTATACAATGTGTTATATCTATCTACTGCATCTCCTAAGTAATTTGCATAATCGAATGTATAATTGCTTTCGTCAGGTTTAATATCATGACTAAACATTATTTCATTATTACCATCTTCTATATATTCTTCATTACCTAACCCAAGAGTAGTTCCTGTAGTACTACCATTATCTACATCTAGTTGATTTGTAGTCGTTCCAGTTCTTCCAAAAACTACACCACCGGTATGATAGATTTCATCGGATAATGTATTGCCACTAAAAAAAATCCAATCATTATCTAAGCCTACTGTTGGAGTTGTGCCCCATGATACTATCCCAGAAGCGTCTGTAATTAAAACTTTTCCTGCTCCTTCATTCCCATCTTCATACCTAAATACAGGAGCAGTACCTACAATATGTAATTTCTCAGTCGGATTAGATATTCCAATACCAACATTACCATTAGTATCAATCCTCATGGCTTCAGTATCATTAGTAATAATTACAAGGTCTTGAGCATCCAATGTCCCTATTTTATTAACTGCTACATTTGTAGCCGAATCACCAGTTACAGCCCATCCTGAACCGTCAAATGATTTCCAAATTGTCCCATCAAAATAATAATAACCTGTTGTAAGATCCGATTGATACACAAGTAAGCCAGTAGCAGGACTTGATATTGCTATTCTATTTACTTGTGTCATTCTAGGGATTAACAAACCTTTACTAGAACTAGAGAGTTCTAACGCAGCACTTACATCTGGAGAAGTTGTCCCTATGCCAACTTGAGCATTCAAGTTAAAACTACATACAAACACAATAAAAAATAAAAAGTATAATTTCTTCATCACTTGTTGTTTTGTTGCAAAGTTAGGTAAAATGTTATAAAAACAACGAAAATAATATTTCATAAATATTTCATAATTACATTAAAATATTTCATAAAAATATCATATATAATGACAATAATATGTTGAAAAACAGTATTTTAATAGCATATTATTGAGTTTATATACAAACAGCTACATTGTTGTTTCGTTTATAGGTAGCGAACACTTAATCTACTTATTTTTAAAGAAAATTTGACAGTAAAAAAGGCACTATTCATGCAAAAAAAGAAGAGGGTTTTCATCCTAAATCTTCAAATTTCAACTTAAAAGCTGTGCCTGGTTTTTCTGATTTTTTTTCTTTCTGGTAGATCTTAATAAGAAGTTTTGCTGCGTCATTTATTATTAAAGGAAAACCAGTTTATTGAGCTGCTTTCACGCTTTTTTATCATACGTTTTTGGTTTTTCATTTCTATTTAGCTTAAAATAAAATCCCCCAATAGAACGTAACGAGTTCGAAATCTCTTTTTTATTGTAAATGTCAAGCCATATGGACAAGCTTTTTTGACAATACTCTAATGATTTTGAATATTCCTTTCATGAATAATAAAGCCTTGAAATATTATTTATAGAGAGAGCTATTTCATAAGTGTTATTGTTTTCTTTGCTTATTTTTAGGCTGTGATGGTAATATTCTAAAGCCTTAATGTAATTCGCTTGATTAAAATAAGCCATCCCCATATTGTTTAGAACATCTGCTTTTTATTTTAATAAACGTAGTTTTACTTTCGTATTAGTTGCTAATAATTGGTTAGAAAGTTTGACTTGTGTATACTCATACATATATTTATTATAACTTATCCATACATTGTCATCATAGGCTTCATCCATAATCATATTTATTGCACTTATTTTGAGAGTATCATGTATAGCCTTGTGGTAAATTAAAAGAGCAGAATCAATAATTTTTTTGTCTTTGGCCGATAATTCCCCTAAATTTAAACTGTCTATTAGGTAGTGTTTTTTGTTGGCATATGTTTGACTATATAATGTTATTGAACACATAAACACAAAGCTTATAAACACTATCGAAGTTTTACATTTTGTAAGGAATTCAAACATGACTAAATTTAGTTAGACTATTGATGATATATAACTTAATAAATATGTTTTAAGATATATTATATATGTAATCTTAATTCATACATAGTATGATAAGCATAAAGGAGGATTAATAAAAGCACAACTTCTAAGCCGGTTTTAAAAGCATTTAACCTAAAAAAAGAAGATGCTTGATATTAAAAGTCAATGATTTTAATTGTAATAAAACACTACCCATATATGTAAAATTGAAATAGATAAAATAGAAATTGAAAGCGTAATATGACTTAAAATATAAAACCTATAGAAATTTTTATTGTTTTGGCTAACAGTTATTAATCCTATAAAAGCATTTAAAAAGAAGATAATTGTAAGAAACAAGAGTAAAGCATAACCAGGCTTTGCACTATGTATATAAAAGAATACAGGTGATATTGCTCCTATCCATTTATGAAGTTGTAAAAATAGTTTCTCATTTTTTTTTAGTTTTAAAACTGCACGGACAAAGGTTAGTATCCATTGAAACAAAATGGACAGAAATAATACAAAACCGGACCATTTTTTATAAATATCATCTGTTTGTAATTCATCAATAAATACCCAGTCAAACCCTATTAAGGCCTGGATAAAGTATAGTAGAAAAAAAATGGATCCTAATAATATTATAGATTTATTTTTCATTAATGATACTATTAATTAATTTAGGGGAGGTAATTTGGTTTAGTGTATCTTTCCAGGTTTCTAGAGAGGGTAAATAATAGCCTCGACTCGGCCACTCATTTCCTATATTTGGAATATCATTTGATTTGAAATCTTTAACTTCGGCAAGATAATTACCGTAAACATTGTTAACTCCCTTTTTATAAATATTTATGAGTTTTAAAACTTCATTTGTAGTTAAAGAATCTTTTGGATAAGTCCAAGTTGTTGCGCCCATAATATCATTTATCATCCAATCTTTTTTAGGGGATTGGATATGCTTATTGTGGCAAGTTACACATGCTTGAACGGATGCATAGTCAGGAAACATTGCTGTGTATCTTTTTGTGTTGTCATCATAAAAAAATTGAGGTTTTTTATTTTCCTTTATTTTTTTAAATTTTTCGGCTTGTGTTCCTTTGAATAAATTTTCTTTAGAAATGGGGAAATCAGAGCCAAGATAGAGTCCTAAAGGTTCTGTGCTTTTTTCGATAAAGGTTGAGACTTCTCTTAAAAACAGAGCAGGTAAAGGGCCTGCTTCTACATTACTTTGTTTCCAATGTTCATCAAATTTTAGATTAACTTTTTTTCCTTTACCCACAATATTTTTAGTGTAGAAGCTACGAGTGATGTCGTTTTCTTTAGCTAATATTTTAAAAGTTTCTTCTATAGAAAAAGTAAATTTTTCTTCTTTAGCTTTAATCAAAGGAATAGGCGCACTAATAAATAAATAAATGCATAATGCAATTAACATTAAACTAGTAAAAAGCATGAAAATATTTTTATTTTTCATTGATTGTATATTTTAATTTTGTTTCGACAAGTATTTTTTAATTTCACTATATGGATCTTCACCTCCTTCAAAATATACCTTTAAAGAATTTATAGGTATAGTGTCTTTCATTACGTTTGGTGTTTTCATGATGTGATTTCCATGAAAATCATGGCATTGTATGCATGAATTCCAATGGCCGTTATTTATTAATTCTTCATGAGAAGTATCTAGAGGATCATTTACTAGCTTAGTATCCTGATGACAGTTTATGCAAAAATTCATTTTTTGAATAGTAACTCGCTTTCCTTCATGCTCCATGTGGCAACTAATACATTTTTCAGGCTGTATTAGTTTTCTTGCTTCTTCAAACCTTGGCTCCATAAAACGATGTACAGGGTGTCTGTCATTAGGTTTATTGTGGCAATTAATACATTTATTATTATCTACAGTTTTTTTTCCAAAAATGACTTTATGATCACTTAACCCTAATAAATGCTTCACATTAACTTGTAATTGCTGCCTTGTTGTTCCAGGTGAGCTTTGATGACATTGTATGCAACTTAGCGATTCATGACCGGTATTATACGCCCCTTTTGCAATATAAGTTTCGTTACTAGGTTGTATATAAAATAAAATTAGTAGCATACTTATTAACCCCCCTATACTTAGTGATATTTTTCTTCTGGAAGAAATAGTGTTATCATTAATGTCATAGTTAATTTCTACAGAATTATTTAATGGATAACTCTGGCATGTTAGAACAAAATCATTTTTTCTTTGCTCTAAAGAAAGACCTTCATCTTCGATTATAAATAATTCACCATCTATTTTTTTAGCAATACAAGTAGAGCATATGCCAGATTTACAACTATAATTTACATGATGCCCATTTTCTATTACAGCGTCTAAGATGTTTTGACCAGGTTTAATATTTATTTTATGTTTAATGTTATCAATAACAATAACAGAATCAATAGGCGTACTTAATGTTTTGTTAGGTTCAATAGGTTTTTTAGCAGAAAAAAAACGCTCGAAATGAATTGATTTATCAGGAACATTTAGTTTTTTTAATAATTTAATACTATTTTTAATTACTGCTTCAGGGGCGCAAATATATGTATCGGAATTAAGAACATCTATTTTGTATTTTGTTATTAAATAATTAAGATTGTTTTCTGTTAATTGTCCTATTTCCCCATCCCATCTATCATTATAATTATCAAGAGTATGGATTATATTTATTTCCTTGTTATTTTCAATGCTCTTTAAAAAAGTTTTGAAAATAATATTGTCTATATCGGTATTTCCATATATTAATGTAATATAGCCTTTGGTTTTCTTTTCTATCAATGACATAATCATTGATTTAACAGGGGTTATTCCGCTTCCTCCAGCAATAAATATGGTTCCCCTTTGATGTTTGTTTGTTTTTAGCCTAAAGTTTCCCGTAGGCGGAGTTATATAGATGTAATCTCCTGTTTTTAATTGTTCAGATAGATATGTAGAGACTATTCCATTATTGATTTTTTTAACACAAAATGAAATGTTTTTATTTGAAGTAGAACTACATATTGAATAGCATCTATGTATTTTTTTTTCATTTTCATCATTGATACCAACTGTAATGTATTGACCTGGAATAAATTTAAATTTATTTTTTAAATTATCTTCAATGCCAATTGTTATAACAACGGAGGACAAAGTCTCATTCGTTATATTAACAACTTTTAAACAAAATTCATTCATTCTTTTAAAAATTTGAGGTTTAATTGATTTTATAAAGAAATTCCTTTTTTTAATTATTAGTGTGAGAAAATAGCATTGGTTTAAATGTAAACATAATCCAGACCCATGAATTGTTAGCGTTATTATCTCCAGTACCTTTAAGGGTTTTCATGGTTTCAGTGGCAAACATTTTAGAATAACCTGTGCTAAAAGTTAATTTTTTTGAAGCTTTGTAATTAACTGATAAATCAATTTCGGTTCCTAAATATGAATTCATTTTATTAGAATTATGTACATGTGCTGCAGATGAAAATAGGTGTGGCATCACCTTTACGGAGAATTTATTTTTATCATATTGTAATGTTCCATAAACATCAGTTAGTCCAACAGAGTTGTTATGGTTAGAGACATAGAAATAATCCATCCATCCATTAAATTTATGGTTTGTACCAAATAATGGTGAAAATGATTTATTGTCAGTGCTTAAGTCATTTTGATCTTTACCAGAAATATATTCTGCTCCTATTCCAAGATTAATTCTTTTATTTAAATTATAACTGGCATTTAACGAAAAATAAGAGGCTTTTACATTAGTGTTATGTGTTTTTCCTGTTTGTAAATACCCGCTAATATTTGCATTAAAACCATTAGATTTATACATAAGTCTAGATCCGTAAGTTTGTGTGTAATCAATGGATTTTCCCCCGTTAGGAAGCTCAGTATTAGTTAAATATTCTACTCCAGTATTTAAAAATAGAAAACTAATATTTATTTTGTTAAATTTACCATAATACCTAGCATATTGAAACTCTTTATATCCAGCAACATTACTGTATAAATTATCTACTGCTGACTGTGAGTCAGCGTTTAAAGCTAGCCCTAAGTTTATATTATGATTTAGACTTGGATTATATTTCAGTAAAAAAGCATCATGACTTCTTGCTTGTTGTGCCCAGCCGACGTTACCAAAAATTCTTTGATCATCATAAACTATTTCTTGACGGCCGAGTTTTAAAGATATTTTATTATTTAAGATTGCTTCGGCCCAGGCTTCATGAAATGAGAAAGCATCATCATTGTTCGATAGAGTACTTACATCCCCCCAGACTCTTGCATTTTGCATGACCAATCCAATTTTTATTTTTTCATTTTTATAGTCAAAATTTAAACGTGTCCTTTGAGATATAAAATTTGTACCACCAGCGTTCTTATCGATTAATATTCCATAACCATGTTTGTTTTCATAGCGAGGTCTAATTTCAGCTGATAAGTCAAACTGTTGTGAATTAGCCATGAAGCAATTAATTAAAAAGAGAATGAACATCTTTGTTTTCATACAAGTTTATTTAATTACCTTTTCTTATCAGTTCAAAAAAGGTGTAATAGTTTGGGGTTTTTAATAAAATATTATTCTTTTATAATTCTGTAGGAAGTTTTTTGATCATTGGAAAAGGCTTTAATAATATACACTCCAGTATGTAGTTTTGTAATATTAAGATTGGCATGTGAAATATTTGGTGTAAAACGTATCACTTCCTGGCCTAATACGTTATAAATAATCAGTAACTCAATATTGTTTTTTGCATTAAAAGTTAATATATTTTCAACAGGGTTTGGGTACAAGGTAAAACCTTCAATTATGTTCTCTCCTATAGATAGCGGAGCTGAAGAAATTATCGTTGGTGAATAAAAACAAAATCCAAATTGAAACAATGCGCCTCCTGCAATATCATCATCATATGATATTCTGTATTTAAAACCTATTAACTGATTAGATGTAAAAGTAGATATGTCTAAACTTGTACTGGAATAATTTGCTGTTTCTCCATTGCAGTATTGATCAAATGGTGCATTTGGGGTGTCAGAAGTAAATTCAAAGCCCCAATCAGTCCATATACCCAAATCAGCATCCCAATACTCAAATTTAAGTACCTCAGCTCCAGAGAATTGATTATAAACATAACTACCTGTTAAAGTCATTGCGCTCTCACCGGCATTGTATGCGTTAGTAAGATTTATTATTGGGGATTCTGCTGCTATAAAGTCATTTGCAAATGCTCCAGCATGATTATCATCATATGCGAAGTTTGCCGTTATTCTAGGGTCGGCTTCAAAAGCAATTGCGATAGGGTTGTATGTACCTACAACATCCCAAGAAGCATTTGGCCAAGAGGCATTTTGATTTATAATTTGAGCACTCATTTGATATGTTAACATGATTAATAAGATACTTTCTATGTAATGTAGTTTTTTCATAATATTTTGTTATAATTAATTATTTACAAAAAGGCATGCCTGAATTAATCAGTCATTACACTTTTTTTGTTGCAAAAATATACTTAATGTTATAAAAAAACAAATACCTGTTTCATAAAGATATCATATTTCTGTAAAAACTTTTCATAATAATATAATATAGTAGTACATTAGCAACTTGTTGTCAAGTATTTACATCTTATGAGTTTTAAAAAAAATATAGCGATACTTTTATTACTGTTTTTCACACAAATGGTAAGCGCTCAATCAAAAACAGATAGCATAAAGCAATTAATTAGTAAAGAAAAAAACGATAGTATTAAAGTTAATTTACTGATTCAATTAGCTATTCAGTACAAAAGAAAAAAAACAGACTCGACATTATATTACGCTACTGAATCATTACATCTAGCCATGAAAACTGAATATGACTTAGGGATTGCAGAGTCATATAACCAACTTGCCTGGGCCAACTATACAAGAAGAAAATTTAAAGAAGCTGATACTTTAGCACAAAATGCAATTAAGTTCTATACAATAAGTAATGCTCATAATTATAAAATAGGAAACTGTTATCGCCTTTTATCTTCCATTAAAATTGAAGACAAAAAACAAGATAAAGCTTTTAAGTATTTATTTAAAGCGAAAGAAATGTATGATTCTGGAGTCTTAATAAGGGGTTCCTCTTCATTTGAAAACAACGAAGTAAAAGCTGTTATCCTTAATGATATTGCCTATTTGTTTTTAGAGGTAGACAATTACCTTATGGCCATGAAGTATTTAAACGAAGCCATGCCTTACGCAAAGAGCAATGATCAAACATCTTCGTTAGCTGACAGCTATAATATTTTGGGTGCAGTATATGCTGAACAAGAAAATTTCACCAAAGCAGTTGAGTATTATGAAATGTCAAAAGCTATTTATATTAAAAACAATGATGGCTTTAGTACTACTGCATGTAATATAAATATTGGTATTGCTTATTATGAGAACAATCAATATAATGAAGCGATAGGTTCTTTAGAAGAAGCATCAGAGAAAGCAATTTCCATACAATATAAAGCAGGTGAGCTTAATAGCTATGTTTACCTTGGGAAATCTTATATAGAATTAAACAGGTTTACTAAGGCAGGTGATTATCTTGAAAAGGCCGAAAAAATAGCAATTGAATACAATATCCCAACTTCCGAAATCATTATTGCAAAATCAGATGTATATAAAAGGAAAAAGAACTATTCAAAAGCAATTAAAACTCTTGAGTCACATCTCAATCAAGCTAAAGTTAATTTATTTCCTAAAGAAAAAATAAAAATCTATACTAGCCTTGCTGATACTTATGAAAAAAATAAGGAATACCATAAAGCGTTAATCAGTCAAAAAAAACAATATCAAATTCAAGATAGTATTATTGATGTTCGTAAAGTAATTCAAACCGGAGCTTTACAAGCTGAGTTTGAGTATAAAAAAGTTAAAAACGATCTTAAGAACAAAGAGGAAGAGTTGAAAAACAGAGAAAATGAACTTGTGATTTCTGAAGAAAAAACCCATTCTTTACGTCTGATATATGGATTATTTATTATAGCAGGAGGCTCATTGTTTATTATTTCTACATTAATCTATCTACGAAAAAAAGAAATATGGAAAAATAAACAAGAACTTCAGGTAGTTAAACAACAACATTCTGAAGATGAACTCAAATTTAAAAACAAGCAAATAACAGATTTCGCCCTAAACATTTCAGAAAAAAATGATTTGTTACTTAACATTAAAAAGAGAATAAGTTCATTAACAAATGCCGATAAGTCAAAAAACACAAAGCTTAGTGATCTTATCTTATATCTCAATAGTACTTTAGAGCAAAACTCAGAAAAAGTAGCCATTTATTCTGCGGCAAATAATACTAAGGATGCTTTTTATCATAATTTAAGAGAACTCTATCCAGACCTTACTGAAAAAGAAAAACGTGTTGCAGCCTTTATTCATTTAAATCTGAGTTCAAAACAAATCGCCATACAATTAAATATAACTAGGGCAAGTGTGGATAATTATAGGTATAGTTTGAGAAAAAAAATGAATATGTCAAGAGAAATTTCTTTGCATGATTTTATTAAAAAAATATAGCAAGAGTTTTTTGAAAAGAGAAAGGGTTATTGAAATTAAATGGCATGTATCTTTTTGTTTATTATATTTGCTAATCTAAACTTTAGGAGTAGCTAATTTGTTGAAAATTGGTTTGAGAAATATCCTTAGAACTTGATTTGGTTAATACCAACGTAGGAAAAAGTTATCAGTGTGTAATACACTTTTATCTCTTTACTCTTTACTATTGTTTATTATTATACAGTCAGCCTATATATGGGCTGTTAAATGTTGATGTAAAAAAAATAATTATAAAGAATGAATATTTCAGTGGAGCTTACTTTAATGCCTTTACAGGATGATTATAGAGAGCATATTGTGAATTTTATCAAACGTTTGCGCGATTCAAATTTTCATGTAGAAGAAAACTCCTTAAGCACACAAGTGTATGGCGAGTATGATGCTGTAATGCTTTTTTTAAAAGTGGAACTAAAACAATCTTTTCAGGAAACTCAGGCAATAATTGCAAATATGAAAATAGTAAAAACCGATAGAAGCAATTATGAACCAAGTTTTTGAGTTTTTATTCAGTCAATATTCCGGTTATAGCACCTTGAATATAGCTATAGAAGTCACAGCTATAATATTCAGTGTTTTTTCAGTAATATATTCTTTAAAAAATAAAGTGTGGGTTTTCCCTACAGGGATAATAAGTACATTGTTGTTTGTGTACCTTTTATTTAAATGGGGGCTATTGGGTGACATGATTGTAAATGTATATTATTTTGTAATGAGTATTTACGGATGGTACTTTTGGACGAAAAAAGTAGATGAAACACATGTAACACCTATTTCATATACTACTAAGAAAGAGCATTTAATAACGCTTTTTATTTTTATAGGAGCACTTTGTTTTATTTATATAATATACACTGTTTTTGATAAATGGAACGATTGGACAGCTTATGTTGATACTTTTACTACAGGAATGTTTTTTGTTGGAATGTGGTTAATGGCAAAGCGAAAAATAGAAAACTGGATATACTTACTTATAGGGAACGTAATTTCAATTCCTTTATACTTTTACAAAGGGTATACGTTATCAAGTTTTCTGTATGTTATATTTACAGTACTTGCCGTATTCGGCTATTTAGAATGGAAGAAAAGCTTAGACAAAAAGAGAGTAATTGCATAAAAGTTGTGTTATTTGGCCCTGAATCAACAGGAAAAACCACACTTTCAAAACAGTTGGCATTACATTATCATTCATTTTGGGTGCCAGAATTTTCACGAACGTATGCTGAAGAAAAACTAAAGCAAGGAACTCTCCTTACAAAAAATGATGTGCTTCCAATTGCAATAGGGCAAATGGAATTAGAGAATAGTTTTTCTGAAAAGTCAAAAGGTATTTTATTTTACGATACGAACTTGTTAGAAACAAAAGTATATTCTGAATGTATTTATGATGGCTATTGTCCGGATGTTCTAAAAGAAAGTATAGCGAATAATCATTATGACTTATATTTATTAACTGATATTGATATTTCTTGGGAATATGATTCAGTGAGAAGTTCAGATAATGATCGTAAAAACATGTTTGATTGTTTTAAAAATGAGCTAGACGCACGTAAGCTACCGTATATTATTTTGTCTGGGAATAAAGAATCTAGATTAAACAAAGCAATCGAGCATATTGACTTGATTTTAAAATAATAATCTCGATTAGTGGCCAACGAAAATTTTTTAAGAAAAAAAGTATATAAATTAATTTCCTATTAGTTTTTGTTCATACATTTGCCACCGTTCTCAAAAAGGGGTGCCGTTAAGGCTGAGATCATACCCAATGAACCTAGAACAGGTAATGCTGTTTAGGGAGGCGATAGTCGCCATTTTGAATTGATAGGATCTATTTATTTTAAGCATTTCAGGTTATTAATACTTGTCCTCTTTATGCAAATATTTCTTTAACAATTAATAACAAAAGAATAATCACCTCTTTTTATTCGATTAGACTATAATCGTATGAAAAACCTACTTACTTTTTTATGCATTTTTGCACTATCAATTAGTGTGTTTTCTCAAGAAAAACCTAATGATTCAACAACTGTTCAACAACTAGATGAAGTTTTGGTAAACTCAGTAAGAGTTAGTGCTGATGCTCCAGTTACACATTCAAATCTGTCAAAAAAAGAACTTGAAAAAAGAAACTTAGGACAAGATATTCCGGTACTTTTAAATTACCTTCCAAACGTAGTTACAACAACTGACGCTGGAGCTGGTGTAGGATATACAGGAATTAGAGTTAGAGGTACAGGTAGTAGGGGAGTTAATGTTACTATTAACGGAATTCCTTATAATGATGCTGAATCTCACGGTACGTATTGGGTTGATTTACCTGATTTTGCTTCTTCTGTTGAGAGCTTACAATTACAGCGTGGAGTAGGTACTTCTACAAATGGGGCTGGTGCTTTTGGAGCAAGTTTAAACATCTTGACTGATGTGGTTCAGGATAGTGCGTCAGTAGAAATTGCAAATAGTTTTGGTTCATATGGAACAAGAAAACACAACGCAAAATTCAGTACAGGAAAATTAAATGATCATTTTGAGTTTTCTGGTCGTTTATCAAAAATTAAATCTGATGGATATGTTGATAGAGCTTCTTCTGATTTAGATTCTTATTTTTTACAAGGTGCTTATGTGAGCGAAAAGACATTAATTAAAGCACTTGCTTTTGGTGGACATGAAGTTACCTACCAATCTTGGAATGGTATTGATCGTGATAAATTAAATAATGACAGAACATATAATTCTGCTGGAGAGTATACTGATTTAAACGGTGTAACACAATACTATGATAAAGAAGAGGACAACTACAGGCAAGATCACTATCAATTGCATTGGACTCAAAAAATAGGAACAAACTGGACTACAACTGTAGGTACTAACTATACGTGGGGAAGAGGGTATTATGAGCAATATAAAGAAGATCAAGATTTTGCTGATTACAATCTTACTGATATTACAATCGGGGGTGCAACTGTAAATACCACTGATTTGGTGAGAAGGAAATGGTTGGATAACGACTATTTTGTTTTAAACGCCAATGCGAATTATAAAAAAGACAACCTAGATATCATCTTCGGTGGATCGGGTTCTTATTATGAAGGAACGCATTTTGGAGAAATCATATGGGCAAGAAATGCTAGTGATAGTGAATTAGGAGATCGTTATTACGACAATATCTCATACAAAAGTGATGTAAACGTTTTTACAAAAGCAAACATAAAACTAAACAATAAGTTTTTAGTGTATGGTGATTTACAGGTAAGATCAATAAACTATAATTCTAGAGTTTTAAATGCAGATGATTCGTTTACGTTCTTTAATCCAAAAGTTGGTTTAACTTTTAAGTTTAATAAACATAATAATATTTATGCGTCATTTGCAAGAGCTAATCGTGAGCCACAAAGAGGCGATTATGAAAACAGAGATCCTAATAAAAAATTAGAGCACCAACAATTAAATGATCTTGAATTAGGATGGAGGCTAACAAAAGAAAAAGCTGCTATAAATGCTAACGTATATTATATGGCATATAAAAATCAGTTAGTAAATACAGGTGAACTTGACTTAGTTGGGGCACCAATTAGAACGAACAGTGGGAAAAGTTTTAGAGCAGGTATAGAAATAGATGCTAATATTAAAGTTTTAAAGAAGCTTAGTGTAATGCCAAATGTTTCTGTTAGTGTAAATAAAAACAAAGATTATGTAGCAATGTGGAATGGAGAATATCGTAATTTCGGAAACACGAACATTTCGTATTCACCAACAGTAGTTGCAGGAAATGCTATAGTTTTCCAACCAATTAATAATCTTCAGTTATCACTATTATCTAAATTTGTAGGAGATCAATATATGGGTAATATTGATTCAGACTATTCAAAATTAGAAAGTTATTTTGTAAATGACTTTAATGTTAGTTATGAATTAAAAACTAAAAAAATATTTAAATCAATTTTGTTTACTGCATTGGTAAATAATATATTCAATGAAAAATATGTTTCAAACGGGTACTATTACAATTATGAAGATAATTGGACAGATCCTTTGGCTTCTACAACAATTGAAGGTGCAGGTTATTATCCACAAGCAACAACTAATTTCTTATTAGGAGCTACATTGAAGTTCTAATATATGAGTTTTTAAAAACTATTAAAAAGCCAAATCACATCTCTTGTGATTTGGCTTTTTTTTTGTTATTGATATTTGTGATCATAACTTAATTCTGTCCTAAAATAATATATGTAATTCCTATCCGGAAAATAAAAGATATAAAGGTCAATTATGAAAAGCCAAGTTTAAAATTAAACTAGTATATTTACCGAGTAAACTTTAGGGGTGCATTTTAAATAATGCTGAGAAACACCCTTTGAACCTGATGCTGTTCGCATAGCCGTAGGGAAAAGTCGAATTTAATATAGATTCCTCTATTCAGTTGGTAAATAACCTTTTACCTATTTTTCATTTATAGTTTATAAAACTTTAATAGTACTGATTTATTCAGTTTTTAATAATGAATTATGATATCTATAAACGTAAATAATTTAGCAAAAAAAATAGCTAGTGACTCTACACTAGATTTACTTTTACACGAACTTAATCAAAAAGAAGACGGTATTGCTATTGCCGTTAATAACCAAATCATCACTAAATCAGATTGGAAATCAACACTACTCATTGAAAATGATAATGTGTTGTTAATTCAGGCAACACAAGGAGGTTAAGTCTATATCATATCTATAATCAGTGATTAAATATTAATTAGTTGAAAAGCATATCGCTTAAGACTAACAGCTAATAAAAAAATGAAGAACAAAGACACAGCACCAAAGCAAGACGGAATTACAAGAAACCCGTTTCCGAATTCAAAGAAAATTTATGTAAACGGAATAATTCACCCGCAAATTAAAGTAGCGATGCGTGAAATTGAGTTAAGTGAGACTGTTGATTCAATGACGAAAAAGAAAACGCCAAACGAATCAGTAACTGTTTATGATACTTCAGGACCTTATACGGATCCTAACAAAGAAATTGATGTACACATTGGTATCGAAAGAATTCGTGAAAGTTGGATTAAGGATCGTGGTGATGTAGAACAGTTAGATGCTTTTTCTTCAGAATATTGTAACGAGCGTTTAAACGACCCTAGTTTAGATCACATGCGTTTTAAGCTTTTAAAGAAACCTTTACGTGCTAAAAAAGGACAAAACGTAACCCAGTTACATTACGCTAAAAAAGAAATGATTACTCCAGAAATGGAATATATAGCTATTCGTGAAAATCAACGAATAGATGAAATGACCGAAATTAGAAAGCAACATAAAGGAGAGCACTTTGGAGCTTCTATTCCAGATAAAATTACTCCTGAATTTGTACGTTCAGAAGTAGCAAGAGGTCGTGCAATAATACCGTCAAACATAAATCACCCAGAAGCAGAACCTATGATTTTAGGACGTAACTTCTTGGTAAAGATTAATGCTAATATTGGTAACTCAGCAGTGACATCTTCTATTGAAGAGGAAGTAGAAAAAGCAGTATGGGCTTGCCGTTGGGGTGCAGATAATATCATGGATTTATCTACAGGAGAAAATATTCATGAAACTCGTGAGTGGATTGTACGTAATTCTCCAGTACCAATCGGTACAGTGCCAATTTACCAAGCATTAGAAAAAGTAAATGGAGTAGCAGAAGATTTAACATGGGAGATTTTCCGTGATACTTTAATAGAACAAGCAGAACAAGGAGTAGATTATTTTACTATTCATGCAGGAGTGTTGTTGCGTTATGTGCCAATGACGGCAAAGCGTGTTACGGGTATTGTTTCTCGTGGAGGTTCTATTATGGCAAAATGGTGTTTAGCGCATCATAAAGAAAGTTTCTTATATACACATTTCGAAGATATTTGTGAGATTTTAAAGTCTTACGATGTTGCTTTTTCTTTAGGAGATGGTTTACGTCCAGGTTCAATTGCAGATGCAAATGATGAAGCACAGTTTGCGGAATTAGAAACGTTAGGAGAGTTAACTCAAATTGCTCGTAAGCACGAAGTACAGTGTTTTATTGAAGGACCAGGTCACGTGCCAATGCACATGATTAAAGAAAATATGGAGAAGCAAATCGAACTTTGTGACGAGGCTCCTTTCTATACATTAGGACCTTTAACAACGGATATTGCTCCAGGTTACGATCATATTACTTCAGGTATTGGAGCAGCTATGATTGGTTGGTACGGATGTGCAATGTTGTGTTATGTAACGCCGAAAGAACATTTAGGTTTACCGAATAAAGAAGATGTACGTGTAGGTGTTGTGACGTATAAATTAGCGGCGCATGCGGCGGATTTAGCAAAAGGACATCCAGGGTCTCAGCATAGAGATAATGCATTGAGTATGGCTCGTTTTGAGTTCCGTTGGGAAGATCAGTTTAACTTAGGATTGGATCCAGAACGTGCTCGTGAATATCATGATGAAACATTACCGGCAGCAGGAGCTAAAATTGCTCATTTCTGTTCTATGTGTGGACCAAAATTCTGTTCTATGAAAATTTCTCAGGAAGTACGTGATTTCGCTGCAGAGCACGATATTGTAGATAATGAGGTTATCGTAAAAGGAATGGAAGAGAAATCTAAAGAGTTTAAAGAAAAAGGATCGGAAGTATATTTATAAAATATGATTATAGTTATAGCTCCTGAAAAGGATGTCAAAGATGAAATATCAATTCTAAATCAGCTTTTTAAGGCTGGTTTAGAATTCTATCACTTGAGAAAGCCTCTGAAAAGCTATCAAGAACATTGTGCCTATTTAAATCAAATAGATAAGCAGTACCACAATAGAATTGTAGTACATTATTTTCACAAACTCATTAATGAGTATAATTTAAAAGGGATTCACTTTCAAGAGCAAAAAAGAATAGATCATATAGATAATCCAGGACAATATTTTAAAGATTTAAATATGTTCGGAAAAACAATTAGTTCTTCTTTTCATGAACCGGAAGAATTAGAATGTTGTGAATTTGAATTCGATTATCATTTACTAAGTCCTGTGTTTTCTTCTATTTCTAAAGAAGGGTACAAAGGAAGAGGTTTTGATGTGAATCATATCGATAAACTAATCATTGGAATGGGTGGAATAAATTCGGATACTATTAAAAAAACTGCTGATTTAGGATATAAAGGAGTAGGTGTTTTAGGAGGAGTATGGAATACAGAAAACCCTGTTGAAAGTTTTGTGAAGTTGAAAAGTACATATGATTTAGTAAAGATTTGAAAAAAAGACCTAACATATTAACTATCGCCGGATTCGATCCGTCTAACGGAGCAGGATTAACTGCTGATGTCAAAACATTTGAAACCTTAAAATGTTATGGATTGTCTGTTTGTACGGCAAATACTATTCAAGATGATGTAGCGTTTAAAGCTTGTCATTGGATACCTGTTGATGTGATTTTAGATCAAATTGAAGTTTTGTTCAAGCGATTTCAAATCAATTACGTTAAAATAGGAATTGTAGAAAACTGGGAGACATTGTCTCTTTTAGTAGAAAAATTATTAGAATTGAATTCAGGAGTTAAAATTGTGCTAGATCCGGTGTTAACTTCAAGCTCTAATTTTAATTTTCATTTAAACGTCAGTTCGAGTGATGTTGACACCTCGAGCGCAGTCGAGAGGTCTCATCAAGATTTGCTAGATAATATTTTATCTAAAGTCTATTTACTAACGCCAAATTACAACGAAATTCAACAATTGTATCCGGAGAAGGATGTAACCGAAACAATAAAACATATTTCATCAAAAACAAATTTGTTTTTAAAAGGAGGGCATAATGACAAGGCAATCGGGAAAGATGAATTGTTTACATTTGAAGGCAAGCAATTTACATTGAATCCTAAGTTGAAAAATTGTTCTGAAAAACATGGTAGTGGATGTGTGTTGTCATCAGCTATAACTAGTTATTTAGCTTTAGGTTTTCCGTTATTGAAAGCATGTTATAGAGGGAAAAGGTATACAGAGAAATTTTTAAGTTCTAATAAAAGTTTATTGGGATTTCATTCAAAGAAATAATATGATAAGTAAATTACATTATATATCACAAGGAGCAACTCCTTCAGCACATTTAGAAAATATTCAAAAAGCGTGTGCTTCAGGAGTTGAATTAGTGCAATTGCGCTTAAAAGATGTAGAGGAGAAAGTTGTGTTGGAAACAGCGAGAAAGGCTAAAGAAATAACAGGGCATTTTCAGACACGTTTAATTATTAACGATCATTATAAAATTGCAGCTGAGGTAAAGGCAGATGGTGTGCATTTAGGGAAATCAGATACTTGTCCTACGGTTGCTAGAAAAGAACTGGCTTCATGGCAAATTATTGGAGGTACAGCCAATACGTTAGAAGACTGTCAAGAACTCATTGATAAAAAAGTCGACTATATAGGTTTAGGGCCTTTCCGATTTACGAATACAAAAGATAATTTGGGTCCTGTTTTGGGTGAAAAAGGATATTTGACCATACTAGAGGAATTGAAAACAGATACACCAGTTATTGCGATTGGCGGAATAACACTAAATGACGTCCTAGATATTATGATTGCGGGGGTTTATGGAATTGCTGTTTCAGGAGAAATTACACGTGATTTCAATAGCATTTCGAAATTTAAGGAGATTATAAACGGTAGTCCAATACAAGAACAACGTTGGGAGCCAGGAGAAAATAAAAAATAAGAATGTTACAAATAGCAGATAAAGAGTTTAGCTCAAGATTGTTTACAGGTACAGGAAAGTTTAGTTCATCTAAACTAATGAAAGAAGCTTTGTTAGCTTCAGAAAGTGAGTTGATAACGGTTGCTTTAAAACGTGTTGACGTTCAAGACAAACAAGACGATATATTAACACATTTAAATCACCCAAGAATTAATTTGTTACCAAATACTTCAGGTGTTCGTGATGCTAAAGAAGCGGTTTTTGCAGCGCAATTATCTCGCGAAGCATTAGAGACAAATTGGATTAAGCTAGAAATTCATCCCGATCCAAAATATTTATTGCCAGATCCTATTGAAACGTTAAAAGCAGCTGAAGAGCTAGTGAAATTAGGTTTTGTAGTAATGCCATACATTCATGCCGATCCGGTTTTGTGTAAGCGTTTAGAAGAAGTTGGGACACAATGTGTAATGCCTTTGGGGGCGCCTATCGGAAGTAATAAAGGTCTGAAAACACAAGAGTTTCTAGAAATTATTATAGATCAAAGCAATGTGCCTGTTATTGTAGATGCCGGTATTGGGGCGCCTTCCCACGCTGCTTATGCAATGGAATTAGGAGCCGATGCAGTATTGGTGAATACGGCTATTGCGGTTTCACAGAATCCAGTAGCTATGGCAAAGGCGTTTAAAATGGCAGTGGAAGCAGGACGAATGGCGTTTGAAGCAAAGTTAGCGCCAATAGTGCATAAAAAAGCTGAGGCAAGTAGTCCGCTAACGTCATTTTTAAACTAACGTCATTACGAGGAGAGTACGACGAAGTAATCTGTTAATAGATATGCAGATTACTTCGAGTTGAAAAAACTCTCGCAATGACAGAAAACAATAAGATACAACTTATGGCTAATGATTTAAAGCCTAAAGCAAATAGCTTTAAAAATATATTTGATACTTACAATTGGGACGAAACCCTGCAAAGCATCTTTTCTAAAACAGAAGCAGATGTATTGCGTGCATTAGGAAATTCAAAACGTGATTTAGAAGATTTTAAATCACTTATTTCTCCAGCTGCAAAGCCGTATTTGGAGCAAATGGCACAGTTGAGTAGGCAGTTAACTAAAAAGCGCTTTGGGAATACAATTCAAATGTATTCTCCAATGTATTTAAGTAACGAGTGTCAGAATATTTGCACCTATTGCGGATTTAGTATGACTAATAAAATTCCGCGTAGAACATTAACAGACACGGAGATTTTAAAAGAGGTTGAGTATATCAAGTCAAAAGGATACGATCATATTTTGTTGGTAACTGGCGAAGCGAATAAAACAGTTGGAGTGGACTATATTAATAATGCATTGCAATTAATTCGTTCTCATTTTTCTAATATTACTATAGAAGTACAGCCCTTACATCAGGATGAATATGAGCAGTTAATTGATAGTGGTTTGTACTCTGTTTTGGTGTATCAAGAAACGTATCATAGAGAAGAATATAAAAAACACCACCCAAAAGGAAAGAAATCAAATTTCGATTATCGATTAGATACGCCAGATAGATTAGGGAAAGCAGGAATTCATAAAATTGGTTTGGGTGCTTTATTTGGTTTAGAAGATTGGCGTGCGGATAGTTTCTTTACAGCCTTGCATTTAAGATACTTACAGAAGACTTATTGGAAAACAAAGTATTCTATTTCATTCCCAAGACTCCGACCTCATTCAGGAGGTTTAGAGCCAAAAGTAGAAATGACGGATCCTGATTTGGTACAGTTAATTTGCGCGTTCAGGTTGTTAGATGAAGATGTGGAATTATCTATTTCTACGCGAGAGAGTGAGGTATTTAGGAATAATATTGTCAATTTAGGGATTACCTCTATCAGCGCAGAATCTAAAACAAATCCTGGAGGTTATGCAGTAGCGCCAGAATCTCTTGAGCAATTTGAGATTTCTGATGAACGCTCTACAGAAGAAATTTCAAAAATGTTAAAAGGTCAAGATTTAGAAGTGGTTTGGAAGGATTGGGCGAATAATTGGCAGTAAAAATATAATAGTTTTTTTTAATTTTCAAGCCTCTAGTTTAACTTCAGTATAATAAAATCTTATAGGGGTGGTTGTAAAGTATCTCTTTTTTTAGAGACAAATTGAATAGTGTAATATTTAAATATAGAGCTTGCAGTTATGTACGGTATATGTTTTTATACTATATTTGCACTCTATTTAGAAATAATCTAATTAAAAATGATAAAAGTCTCAGAATCAGCAAAGAAGAAAGTCGTTTCCTTAATGGAAGATGATGGATTTGATGCTACTAATGATTATGTTAGAGTTGGTGTGAAAAGTGGTGGATGTTCAGGACTTTCATACGATTTGACATTTGACAAAGAGAAACAAGAAAACGATAAGGTTTTTGAAGATAACGATATTAAAGTAATCGTTGATAAAAAGAGTTTTTTATACCTAGTAGGAACTACCTTGGAATTTTCAGGGGGTTTAAACGGAAAAGGATTTGTGTTTAATAACCCTAATGCCAACAGAACTTGTGGGTGTGGAGAAAGTTTTTCACTATAAATTCAAATAAATCGAGAAGATGAGTAAGTATACAGAAGACGATTTAGAAAAGGAGTTACAAAACAAAGAATACGAATACGGATTTTATACCGATATTGAATCAGAAACGTTTCCTATTGGTTTAAATGAAGATATTGTACGTGCAATTTCTAAAAAGAAAGATGAGCCAGAATGGATGACAGAATGGCGATTGGAAGCTTTTAGAGTTTGGCAAGAAATGGAAGAACCAGATTGGGCAAACGTAAATTATGAGAAGCCAGATTTTCAGGCGATCGCATATTACTCTGCTCCAGTAGCTGTTGATCCTAATAAAACATTAGATGATGTTGATCCGGATCTTTTAGCAATGTATAAAAAGCTAGGAATTTCTTTAGATGAGCAAAAGAAAATGAATAACATAGCAATGGATATTGTTGTTGATTCAGTTTCTGTGGCAACTACATTTAAAGACACATTGGCTGAAAAAGGCATTATATTCTGTCCAATATCAGAAGCTATTCAGGAACACCCTGAGTTAGTTCGTAAATATTTAGGAACAATAGTTCCGCAAAAAGATAATTTTTATGCAGCATTAAATTCTGCGGTATTTAGTGATGGATCATTCTGTTACATACCAAAAGGAGTTCGTTGCCCGATGGAATTATCTACATACTTTAGAATTAATCAAGCAGGAACAGGTCAGTTTGAAAGAACGTTGCTAGTTGCTGATGAAGGATCTTATGTAAGTTATTTAGAAGGTTGTACTGCGCCAAGTAGAGATGAAAATCAGTTGCACGCAGCAGTAGTAGAGCTAATAGCTTTAGATGATGCTGAAATAAAATATTCAACAGTACAAAACTGGTATCCTGGAAATGCTGAAGGTGTTGGAGGGGTTTACAATTTTGTTACGAAAAGAGGATTGTGTGAGAAAAACGCAAAAATCTCATGGACACAAGTAGAAACAGGTAGTGCTGTAACTTGGAAATATCCGTCATGTATTTTAAAAGGAAACAACTCAATTGGAGAGTTTTATTCTATTGCTGTGACAAACAATTACCAGCAAGCAGATACGGGAACTAAAATGATTCATTTAGGAAAGAATACTAAGAGTACTATTATCTCTAAAGGAATTTCTGCTGGAAAATCACAAAATTCATATAGAGGATTGGTACATATGGGACCAAGAGCTGAAAATGCAAGAAACTTCTCTCAATGTGATTCTCTTTTAATGGGGAATGCTTGTGGAGCACATACGTTCCCATACATTGAAGTGAAAAATAAATCTGCGCAAGTAGAACATGAAGCTACAACAAGTAAAATTGGTGAGGATCAAATTTTCTATTGTAACCAACGTGGGATTGAAACAGAAAAAGCTATTGCATTAATTGTAAATGGTTTTAGTAAAGATGTATTGAATAAGCTACCAATGGAGTTTGCTGTTGAGGCACAAAAATTATTGGAAATTAGTTTAGAAGGTTCAGTAGGTTAAAAAGAATAAATATGAAAAAGTTAGTATTAGTATTGTGTTTAACAGCATTTATTGCATGTAAAACAGATAAAAAAGAAGTTGCTATTGAAACAGTAGAAGAAACAGTTTCTTACGAAGTATTAAAAGGAAGCTATTTATATTATGCTGATGCTGCAATTTTACAAACACCTACCGAAGTGTATGGTGTTGTATTAGATGAAAATTCAGTAGCCTTGGATAAAAAGGTAACGCCATATAAAGTATTAGATACGGATATGGTTCCTGTAGAGATAAAAGGAGAAATTATCCCGAAAGAGGCAGAAGAAGAAGGTTGGCCATTAAAAGTTAAAATAGTAGAAATACTAAAGGTAACTAAGCCAGCTCCAGAAAAAAATGATGTTATAACACTAGGAAAAGAATAAGATGTTAGAAATTAAAAATTTACATGCAGGTATAGAGGATAAAGGAATTCTTAAAGGAATTAATTTAACTGTTAATGCAGGAGAAATCCATGCTATAATGGGGCCAAATGGTGCTGGAAAAAGTACTTTGTCAGCTGTTATTGCAGGAAAAGAAGAGTATGAGGTAACCGAAGGTGATATTTCATTAGATGGTGAAGATCTTTCGGAATTGGATCCAGCGGAAAGAGCTCATAAAGGAGTGTTTTTGTCATTTCAATATCCAGTAGAAATTCCAGGTGTTTCAGTAACAAACTTTATCAAAACGGCTATAAACGAATCTCGTAAGGCTAATGGTAAGGAAGACATGCCTGCAAAGGATATGTTAAAGATGATTCGTGAGAAATCTGAATTGTTAGAGATTGATCGTAAATTTTTATCTCGTTCATTAAATGAAGGGTTTTCTGGAGGAGAGAAAAAACGTAATGAAATATTTCAAATGGCTATGTTGGAACCAAAACTAGCTATTTTAGATGAAACAGATTCAGGATTGGATATTGATGCGTTACGTATTGTTGCCAATGGGGTTAATAAATTAAAAAGCGATGATAAAGCGGTAGTGATTATCACACATTATCAACGTTTGTTAGACTATATAAAGCCAGATTTTGTACACGTATTATTTGATGGTAAAATAGTAAAATCTGGAGATGCATCTTTAGCTTTAAAATTAGAAGAAAAAGGGTACGACTGGATTAAGGAAGAAATTAATGCATAATTAGTAGTGTTTTGGTATTTATTAAATACTTGAAATAAACTATTAAACATTGAGTAAATGGAGTTAAAAGAAAAAATATTATCATCATATGTTGCTTTTGAAAATGACCTGAATATCAATTCTGATATTCATGAAATTAGAACTCAAGCATTAAAAGATTTTGAAGCTTTAGGATTTCCAACAAAGAAGTTAGAAGCTTGGAAATACACTTCTTTGAATTCAATATTAAAAGAAGATTACAGTATTTTCCCTAATAAGGAACAAGCAATAGAATTTGCTGAGGTTAAAAAGTATTTCATCCACGATATAGATTCTTATAAAGTTGTTTTTATTGATGGAAAATACAGCTCATTTTTATCTGATACGACACATGATGTCATAGATGTTTGTTTGCTGTCGTCAGCATTTACAAAATCGAAGCATAAACCAGTTATTGAAAACTACTTTAATAAAGTAGCGAAACAAGATAACTTGACGGCTTTAAACACCGCTTTTGCAAATGAAGGAGCATATATTTATATTCCAAAAAATGTTGAAGTTGATAAACCAATTCAAATTATAAATTTTGCAACGGGTGCTGATTCTGCAACATTATTACAACCACGTAATTTAATTGTAGTCGGGGAAAATTCTCATGTACAAATTATAGAACGCCATCAGAGTTTATCTGAAAATGCAATATTGACAAATACTGTTACAGAAATATTTGCCGAAAAACGCTCAAATGTTGATTATTATAAAATTCAGAATGATAAGAATAATGCATCATTAGTTGATAATACATTCGTTGCTCAAGAAAGCGATACGGTATGTTCTGTGCATACTTTTTCTTTTGGAGGGAAAATAGTTCGAAATAACTTAAATTTTTATCAAAATGGAGAACATGTAGATTCTATCTTGAAAGGGATTACTATTTTAGAAGATAAGCAACATGTTGATCATCATACATTAGTACATCATATTGCACCTAATTGTGAAAGTCATCAAGATTATAAAGGAATTTATAACGATAGATCAACAGGTGTGTTTAATGGTAAAGTAATCGTTGATAAAGAAGCTCAAAAAACAAATGCATACCAGCAAAACAATAATGTTTTGATAAGTGATAAAGTAACAGTAAACGCAAAACCGCAGTTAGAGATTTTTGCAGATGATGTTAAGTGCTCTCATGGTTGTACAGTAGGGCAGTTGGATGATAAAGCGTTATTTTATATGCAACAAAGAGGAATCCCTAAAAAGGAAGCAAAAGCCTTATTAATGTATGCTTTTTCAAATACAGTATTAGAAAGTGTTCGTATTCCAGAAGTAAAAAACAGAATCAATAAATTAATTGCACAAAAGCTAAATGTTAATTTAGGATTTGATTTATAGATAAATTAAAAAGAATACTAAAAAGCCTCAATTGTGTAAAATCAATTGAGGCTTTTTTTGTTAAAACATGGTTTTTTATCGTCTTAAAGTGATGTTTAGTCGAGTTTTTAACATAAAAAATAAAAAATATTGAAATAATGGGTAACAAAAATGAGAATATGGGAACTTAATAGTAGTAACTAAATTTAAATTTTATGAAAAGAGTGTTGATTGCAACTTTCGTTGCTACGTTTTTATTCTGGTCTTGTGATACAGATAATTTAGAAAGTCAAATTCCTCAAGAGGAACAACAACGAGTAGATTTGGGTGTGGATCCTGGCGAATTAGATAGAATTGCAGAAAATACCACGGGTAGGCAATGTCATTCCATGAATGTACTTGCTCGACAACTACAAGAAAACCCTGGGATGCTTCAAAGAATGCAAAATATTGAAACACATACTAGAAATTTTAAAAAACCTGATGGGGCCGGAAACGGTAATGGAAACGGAAATGGAGGCGGAGGAGATCCAGATCCAGATCCAGATAATTTAGGAACAATAACGATTCCTGTATATGTACACGTTATTTATAACACTTCACAACAAAACATAAGCAGTTCTCAAATAAGCTCGCAAATTGCAGTATTGAACGATGATTTTAGAAAATCAAACTCAGATGCTAATCAAGTTCCTTCTGAATTTGCTGGACTAGCAGCTGATAGTGAGGTTGAATTTGTATTGGCAGGGGTAACAAGAAAGAGTTCTTCAACAACTTCATGGGGTACCAATAACGCCATGAAACATGCCTCTAACGGAGGAGTAGATGTAATTACTCCAGAAACACACTTGAATATATGGGTGTGTAATATCGGTGGAGGTATTTTAGGATATGCACAATTTCCAGGAGGGGGAGCAAGTACTGATGGGGTCGTAATTTCGCCACAATATTTCGGAAGCCAAGGATATGTTTCAGCTCCTTTTGATAAGGGTAGAACAGCAACACATGAGGTAGGACATTATTTAAACTTACGACATATTTGGGGTGACGGAAGATGTAGACAAGATGATTTTGTGTCTGACACGCCTTCTTCTGATGGTCCAAATTATGGTTGTCCATCATATCCTACAGTAAATTGTAAATCTAATGATATGACAATGAACTATATGGATTATACAGATGATGCTTGTATGTTCATGTTTTCTGAGGGTCAAAAAGTCAGAATGAGAGCATTATTTGGAGCCGGTGGAGTAAGGGAAAGTATGTTAAACTAAAAAAGTAATACTATAATCGAAAAGCCTTATTAAGATTTATTCTTATTAAGGCTTTTTTGATTTAAATAATCAATAACTTTGTCGCTAGAAATAAGTTATTTAATGGTATTGGAAAAAGATATAAAAAGCGTAAAAAAAGATTTCCCAATTCTTGGCGAAGAAGTTAACGGAAAACCATTGGTGTATTTGGATAACGGTGCCTCTTCACAGAAACCGCAAGTTGTGATTGATGCAATAACTAAATATTATTCAGAGATTAATGCAAATATACATCGTGGAGTACACACACTAAGTCAAAAAGCAACGGATGCTTATGAAGGGGCTCGTAAGAAATTACAAACACATTTTAATGCAAAGCATGATTTTGAAATATTGTTTACCAAAGGAACTACAGATGGGATTAATCTAGTAGCAAATGGGTTTACAAGTTTATTAAATAAAGGAGATGAGATAATCATTTCTCATTTAGAGCATCATTCCAATATTGTTCCATGGCAAATGTTATGTGAACGAACTGGAGCAGTTTTAAAAGTAATTCCTATGAATGAAAAAGGGGAATTACTAATGGATGGCTATGACGCATTACTATCTAATAAAACAAAATTAGTAGCCGTAAACCATGTGTCAAATGCATTAGGAACAATTAATCCTATAAAATATATCATTGATAAAGCACATGAATATGAAGCCGTAGTTTTAATTGATGGCGCTCAAGCAACACCACATATAAAACCTGATGTTCAAGCCTTAAATTGTGATTTTTATGTCTGTTCAGCGCATAAAATGTGTGGACCTACCGGTGTAGGAATGTTATACGGTAAAGAAGAGTGGCTTAATATAATGCCTCCTTATCAAGGTGGGGGGGAAATGATTAAGGAAGTTACTTTTGAAGAAACGATATACGCTTGTTTACCACATAAATTTGAAGCAGGAACCCCAAATATTGCTGGAGGAATTGTTTTTGGAGTAGCCTTAGATTATATGAATGAAATTGGTTTTGAAGTTATCCAAAAGCAAGAGGATGAATTGCTAGCCTATGCTAACCAAGAGTTAGGAAAAATAGAGGGACTAAAATTTGTTGGAACTGCCGAAGAGAAAGTTTCAGTAATATCATTTAATATAGAGGGATGTCATCCGTATGATATCGGAACTATTGTGGATAAATTAGGAGTGGCTGTTCGAACAGGACATCATTGTACACAACCAATCATGCAGTTTTTTAATATTCCTGGTACTATACGTGCATCTTTTATGTTTTATAATACGAAGGATGATGTTGATGCATTGGTAAACGCCGTTAAAAAAGCAAAAATGATGTTGTTGTAGTAGTTTGGCTTCTTTTTTGTATCATTATAGTGAATAAAATTGATATTCTCGGTACAAGCACAAGAGATGTGAATTAATAATAACATTTTTCGCACGAGGCAAACCTCGGGGGATTAAAAACCAACTAGACATGAAATTAATATTGATTATTTTAAGCACATTAACACTTAATTCATGTGGAGCTACTAAAAAATCTAGCTCTTCAGAAAACATAACAGCAAAAGAAGTGACAGTAAAAGGAACTAAAGTAGTAAAAGATGATGTTCAAACTGAGCCTATAGCGATATATGATGCTCATACTAGAGGGTATCATTATACATTAACTGTATATGAAACACATGTGACAGTTGTTAAAGTGCACCAAGGAAAACCTGAAAAGATAGCTGTACTTGATACCGATATTACTGACTTAAAGAAAATAATTTCTGATGTTTCAGTTGATAAAATTGGAACTTATGAAGCGCCAACTAAAAAGCGTTTTTATGACGGGGCCTCAAACGCAACAATTTCTATTTTTAAAAAAGGAGAAAAGTATACATCTCAAACTTTTGATGGTGGAATTCCTCCTAAAGCGTTAGAAGTTTTAGTAAACAAAGTTTTATCTTTGTCAGCTGAAAAATAAAACTTTATGACTATAAATGAAATACAGAGTGAGCTTGTTGATGAGTTTTCGATGTTTGATGATTGGATGGAGCGTTATGAGTATATGATTGAGTTAGGGAAATCATTACCCATGATAGATAGTCAATATAAGAAAGACGAAAACCTTATTAAAGGGTGTCAATCAAAAGTATGGTTACATGCTGAGTTAGAAGATAACAAAATTGTTTATACTGCTGATAGTGATGCGATAATTACGAAAGGAATTGTTTCTATTTTAATTCGCACATTTACAAATCAATCACCAAGTGAAATTTTATCAGCAGATACAAATTTTATAGATGAAATCGGATTGAAAGAACATTTGTCTCCAACACGAGCAAATGGGTTAGTAAGTATGATCAAACAAATTAAACTGTATGCAGTAGCATTCCAAACACAATTAAATTAAAATGTCAGAAGAACAACAAATAGATGCAAGTGATTTAGGGGAAAAAATTGTTAAAGTAATTAAAACAGTTTATGATCCTGAGATTCCAGTTGATGTTTACGAATTGGGATTAATCTACGACGTGATGGTAAATGAAGATTATGATGTAAAAGTAATTATGACCTTAACTACTCCTAACTGTCCCGTAGCAGAAACACTACCAAAAGAAGTAGAAGATAAAATAAAATCATTAAAAGAGGTGAATGACTGTGAAGTTGAAATTACTTTTGAACCAGCATGGACCAAAGATTTAATGAGTGATGAAGCAAAACTAGAGTTAGGGATGCTTTAATCCCACCAGTGGGTTTAATTCCTTAGGCTTAGTTCGAACGAAAAACGAGAGTCAGTTAATTCATATCTTATGTGTTTTTACAGAAGAAATCGATTAGGTAAAATATAAATGTATACTAATTCCTGCTTTTTGCAGGAATTGTTTTTTAAAGGTATTATGTCAGGAGAAATAAAAAATAAAGTAGCAGAAAACACGAATTTAATTACGTTTGATCTAGAGGATTATTATGTAGCTGGGAATCGTATTCAAGTGGATATTTCCCAATGGTTAGATCAAGGATTTATTTTGCGTGAAAAAGAATTCCGTGCTAGTTTGGACAATCATGACTGGGAACAATATAAAAGCAGTTATATAGCTGTTCATTGTAGTACTGATGCAATAGTTCCAGCATGGGCTTTTATGCTATTTGTTGTTAAGATAAGCCCGTTTTCTGAAAAAATTGTAATTGGTGATTTGGAAACTTTGGAAACATCTCTTTATGATGAAATCTTAGCAAACCTTGATTTATTACCTTATCAGGATAAATTTGTGATTATAAAAGGTTGCTCAAATAAACCAGTACCGCAGAGTGCTTACTTGAATATTACTAGTAAGTTAATTTCGATTGCTAAATCAGTAATGTACGGTGAAGCTTGTTCGTCAGTTCCATTGTATAGAAGAAAATAATTGCTAATACGCTGTTTATTAGCGATTTGTAAGTATTGGTATTTATCGAACAATGTATATATTTGCCCTTCAAAAATTTTAAACTAACAATTATGAAAAAAATAGTATTCGCATTAGCGCTTGCGTTAACAACAGGAAGCATTTTAGCTCAAGAAGAAGCAGCTAAAGACTCTATCACTGATGGATGGAAAAGAGGAGGTAATGTATTAGTTACTTTTAGTCAATCAGCATTCAATAATGAATGGACTGGTGGAGGTATTGCTAATATAGCGGCTAATATTTTAGTAAACTACGATTTCAATTTAACCAAAGGGGATTTAATCTGGGATAATAAACTTATCATTGATTATGGAATTAATAAAAATGAAGGCGACGATAATTTTAAAAAGAATAACGATCGTTTAGAGTTTAACTCATTAGCGGGTAAAAAAGCATCTAACAATTGGTATTACTCAGTATATTTCAACATGAAAACACAAATGGATAGAGGTTTTGTATATGATGCAAATGGAAACGCAATAGGATCAACTTCACATTTCTTTTCTCCAGTATATTTCCAAGCAGGTCCTGGATTATTATGGAAAAAATCAGATAACTTACATGTAAACATTTCGCCAGCTGCAGGTAAATTAATTATAGTACATAAAGAATTTGCTGGTGCTTATGGAACTGAAGCTGGAGATACTGAGCGTTTTGAGTTAGGAGCGGCTGTAAGAGGGTATTATAAAGTAGATTTAATGAAAAATATTTCAGTAGAAAATATTTTAGCATTATACTCAAACTACTTAGAAGATCCTCAAAATGTAGATATTGATTATACTATGAACTTAGCAATGCAAGTAAACAAGTATATTTCTGCGAACTTAACATTTCAAGCAATATACGATGATAATACGAACCCAATGGGTTTCCAAATTCGTGAAACTTTTGGTTTAGGATTTAACTATACATTCTAAGACTCGTTAATTATATAATATAAAAAAGGCCCACTATATAGCGGGCCTTTTTTATGTGTTAAATCCTAATTATAGAAACTTATGCAAAGTTTTCATCATAATCAGGATATAGGAATTTGTTATACGGAAAACGAGTAATGTGTATACGTCTTACTTCACTATATACACGTTTTTTAAAGTCTTCTATGTTTTCTTTTTCTGTAGCTGAAATAAATAAGGCATTATCGCCAATATCATTCATCCAAGTTTCTTTCCAGTCGTCTAAAGTATAATGTGCTTTGGTACGTTCGGTAACAATATCATCTTCATCAATAGTTTCATGTTGGTAACTATCAATTTTATTAAATACCATAAAAGTTGGTTTGTCAGAACTCTTAATCTCTCCTAAAATTTTATTAACAGAAGCTATTTGATCTTCAAAAGTTGGGTGAGAAATATCTACTACATGTAAAAGGATGTCAGCCTCTCTAACTTCATCAAGTGTGCTTTTAAATGAATCTACTAACTGAGTAGGTAGCTTGCGAATAAACCCAACGGTATCACTTAATAGGAAAGGCAGGTTTTTAATAACTACTTTTCGTACGGTAGTGTCTAAAGTAGCAAAGAGTTTATCTTCTGCGAAAACCTCTGACTTGGCTATTACATTCATTAAGGTTGATTTACCTACATTGGTATAACCAACCAAAGCAACACGAATTAATTCACCTCTATTACTTCTTTGAGTAGCCATTTGTTTGTCAATAGCTTCCATTTTTTTTCTTAGTAAAGAAATTTTATCACGGACAATACGTCTATCAGTTTCAATTTCAGTCTCCCCAGGTCCACGCATTCCAATCCCACCTCGTTGTCTTTCCAAGTGAGTCCATAATCCGGTTAAACGCGGCAAGAAATATTGATATTGAGCCAATTCTACTTGAGTTCTAGCATATGATGTTTGTGCACGTTGTGCGAAAATATCAAGAATCAATAATGTTCTATCTAGTATTTTACATTCTAAAACTTTTTCTATGTTTTTTTGTTGTGAAGGTGTTAATTCATCATCAAAAATAGCGGTACCAATATTGTTTTGTTGAATGTATTGACGAACATCTTCTAATTTCCCAGAACCAATAAAAGTTTTGGAATTAGGCATGTCCACTCGTTGTGTGAAGCGTTTTTTTACTTCACCTCCAGCAGTATATGTTAAAAACTCCAACTCATCTAAGTACTCTTTAGATTTCTCTTCGTTTTGAAGTCTAGTAATGATACCGATAAGCACTACATTTTCGTGCTCAATTTGTTTCTTTTCTATCATAATTCAATTTCGATAGCGCAAAGCTACGTATAAGATTCTAATTTACTAATTTAGAGCATTCAAATTAATTTAGCGCATAAATGAATTCAATATATACCGTAGCATTTTATAATCTTGAGAATTTATTTGATACTAAAAAAGATCCGAATACAATAGATCGTGATTTCTTGCCGTTGGGGAAAAAGTTTTGGACAGAAAAAAAGTATCGTAAAAAGGTATATAAAATGGGAAAAGCAATATCAAGTATTGCTAAAGATAAAACAGGAAAACCACCTGTATTGGTCGGAATTGCTGAAGTTGAAAATGCAAGTGTAATTCAAGATTTAGTTGAAAGCGAACATTTGAAAAGCGCTAATTATAATTTTGTGCATTATGATTCTCCAGATGAGAGGGGAATTGATGTCGCTTTATTGATAAATGAAGATTATTTTACATTAGAACATTCCGAGTCCATACCTATAGCGATTTATGAAACTAATGGTGTGAAAGATTATACCCGTGATGCTTTATATGTAAAAGGAATGTTGAATGGTGAGCAAGTACATGTGTTTGTATGCCATTGGCCATCACGTAGAGATGGTGCTGATTTAACGAGTCATAAGCGAGTGCAAGCAGCAAAACAAGTAACTAGTTTTATTGAACGACAAGCTGATATAAACGATCTGTCAAAAGTGATTATAATGGGGGATTTTAATGATAACCCTGTGGATGTGAGTGTAAAAGATAACCTTGTTACTTCTAATTTATACAATCCTTTTGAGAAGCTGATGAATATTACCCAAGGTAGTTTGAGTTATTATTCACAATGGCATTTATTTGATCAAATTATTTTTTCTCACAATTTCTTTAAGATGGAAAAAGGAAAACATAGTTTTCAAAATGCAGATATTTTTGACGAGCCTTTTCTAACGGAATGGAAAGGACGAAAAAAAGGTCTTCCCTTCAGAACTTTTAGCGGAAGGCGTTATTTAGGTGGTTACAGTGATCATTTTCCAGTATATATTAATTTGAGAAAAAAGTAAAGCCTTATTACTTTCTCAAATGCAGAGGGAATTTAATGGATAAAAGCAAGAGCATTCAGGAGTTATAAAACAGTGAGGGCTTTGCTTTTTATTTAGGATATATAATCCCGATAGCTTACTTTAAATCATGAGTATTTTCAATTTTAATAAATGGGTTAACTGGTGTTTCTGATTACAGTGTGTTGTTTTTTGTATTAAATTAATAACTATATTTTATATAATACAAAAGCAATATTTATTGAATTAAACCCTGTTTTAAAATTAAAATACTTTTATTTTTGCAGGCCGTTATAATTACTCAAAATGAAAAAATTATATTACCTATCAACCTGTGACACTTGTAAAAGAATTATATCCGAATGGAATTTGCCTTCAGATGTAACTTTACAAGACATAAAAATAGATTCAATTACTATTTCTCAGTTGGAAGAAATGCATCAGTTGTCAGGAAATTATGAAGCTTTGTTTAGCAAACGAGCAAGGTTATATAAGGAGAAAGAATTGAAAAATGTAAATTTAACGGAAGCGGATTATAAAAAATACATCTTAGAACACTACACGTTTTTAAAACGTCCAGTACTGTTATACAACGGTACTATATTTATTGGTAATTCAAAGAAAACAATTGCTTTAGCAAAAGATTTTATCCATGTTTAGTAAAAAGAGCTTTGCATTTATCGCTGCGTTTTTAGTGCAGGTGTTTTACGGAGTAACATTTACATTCGCAAATGATGTAATAGATGGAGGATATATAAAACCTTACGGTTTTATATTATTACGTTTATTAGGAGCCACTGCCTTGTTTTGGATATTTAGCTTCTTGGCTCCTAAAGAAAAAATATCACCAAAAGATTTTTTAATTTTCATAGTTGCCGCATTTTTTGGTGTCGCATTAAATATGCTAACCTTTTTTAAAGGGCTATCCTATACCACCCCTATTCATGCATCGGTAATAATGGTAGTAGTACCTATATTGGTGCTACTTATGTCTGCAATTATATTAAAAGAAAAAGTTACGTCTTTAAAAATAATTGGAGTTATTTTAGGGTTGTCAGGAGCGCTCGTATTAACCTTATATGGTAAATCGGCAATGATAGGAGATAATATTTTATTGGGTAACTTTTTGGTGTTTATCAATGCAGTATCCTATAGTATATATATTATTATTATAAAACAATTAACGGATAAATACCATCCGTATACCTTTATTAAATGGTTGTTTTTAATTGGGGTGTTTATGGTGTTACCTTTTGGGTTTGATGAATTAAAGGCTGTAGAATGGACAACATTTAATCCCTATATTAGCTTCTCTGTTATTTTTATAATTGTGGCTACTACTTTTGGTACATACATATTAAATCCAATGGCGTTACGTGTGTTGAAGGCATCAACAGTAAGTACATTTTTATATTTGCAGCCAGTAATTGCAGGGATATTCGCAATAATAATGGGGAGTGACTCTTTAAATACCACAAAAATAATAGCGGCGATATTAATTTTTATTGGTGTATATTTAGTGAGTAAACCAAACAAATCGGTAAAGGCTATTTAATGAAATATTCTACTAGAATTTTTAACTATATCGATGAGATTCCAGAGCTAGTTTGGGAAAGCTTATCAGAAGCAAATAATGTGTATTTTACCAAACCTTATTTAAAGGCTTTTGAGGTACATAATGCACATAGAATACAGTTTTTTTATCTAGTAGTTTATAATGGAAATGTACCAATATCGATAGCTACAATTCAAGTATTAGAGTTTGATTTTGTTGCGGCAGATTTCACCTCTAATGCCAATGCATTTATTCAAAGAGCTAGTTTTTATTTAGGGAATTTAATTAAAAGAAATTATGTGAAAATCATGATTTGTGGTAGCGCTTTTCTGAGTGGTGAGCATGGTATTTACATTAAACCTAATGAGGATAAAAAACTCGTTTTAGAGCAATTGATTAAAGGTATTCAGGTAATTATAAACGCTAATAGATACTTAGAGAAATGGGTAGATATTATTTTGTTAAAAGATTTTATAACCAAATCATTGCCAATTGCCAATAATTTAAAAAAGCACAATTATTCTCCTGTTCAAGTGGATCCGAATATGGTATTAACTCTAAATCCTGAATGGAATGAATTTGACGATTATCTAAGTTCGTTTAAATCTAAATTCAGAGTTAAAGCCAAGAAAGCATATAAGACAAGTGGTGATTTAGTTGCGAAAGATTTTACATCAGAAGATGTAAAATATTACAAAAAAGAGTTGACAAGGTTGTATTATAATGTAAAGGATAAGTCAAGTTTTAATCCTGAAACATTAAACATTGCGACATATGTTTCTTTGAAAGAAGTGTTGAAAGAAAACTTTATATTAAGAGGGTATTTTTTAGAAGATACCTTGGTAGGATTTATGAGTGGTGTGGTTAGCCAAAACTCATTAGATGCGCATTATGTTGGAATAGATTACGACTTGAATAAAAAGTACGCAATATATTCTAGAATGCTCTATGACTATGTTAAAATGGGGATTGAAAGAAAATTGGGTTATATCAATTTTGGTAGAACTGCAGGGGAAATAAAAAGTACTTTAGGAGCTGTTCCAGAAGAGTTAACCTGTTATGTACGTCATAAAAAATCGGTAGCTAATTTTTTATTCAAACCATTTATAAGAAAAATAAAACCTGCAGTTTTTGAACAACGGTTTCCATTTAAAAAGGAGAAATAAAAACATAAAAAAAGGCTTTACAATTGTAAAGCCTTTTTTTATGTTTTGTAGCGTGATATTATGTCCACCCATTAATAATTCCACCCATTATGGCGAATGATACTATCCAGTATCCAGTAACAACCATCATGTATTTAAAGGAACGCTGTTCAAATAAACCATTGGTAACAATTACTGGCAATACTACAAGCAATCCTAGCATTGTACCGTGAGCAGCGCCGTGTTTAAAGGTCATGAATTCAGCAGAACCATGTGGCATTTCTGGAGGTCCTCCCATAAATAGAATTGTAATAAGGAAAAACGAAACCAAAAAGGCAAGGACTACTGAAAGACCAAAAGTCAGTGCCATATTACTGTTTTTAGCTTTTTCTTCAGTCATGCCAATTTCTTTCATCCAAATTGTCCCAAATACTTTTGGGTGATACCATACAAAACCAACTACCAATGTTGAAAGTGAGGCTACTACTAATGCGAGCCAGTTAATGTTTTCCATAAATGATTTTTAAAAGATTAGTTTACCCTTAAGGGTTTAATTGTAATATGTTTTTAGATAAAATAACACATTCAATTTTAAAGATAAGTAATTTTTTAGGAACTGATATTCTGCCATATAATTAGGATAAATAGCGCTGTAAATTTACGTACCTTTGTGCAAATTTTTCAGACAACTATGATACAATCTATGACTGGTTATGGGAAAAGCGTACTGCAACTTCCAACCAAAAAAATTACTATTGAATTAAAATCATTGAATAGTAAAAGCCTTGATATGAATGTCAGAATGCCTTCTTATTATAAAGAAAAGGAATTGCCGTTAAGAAGATTGATAGCAAAATCTATTATTAGAGGAAAAGTAGATGTATCGTTATTTGTTGAGGTTACTGGTGAAGAAACATCTACGAAAATAAACGAAGCAGTTGTAAGAGAGTACATGAAACAATTACAGCTAATTGCACCAGATACTTCTGCTGCAAAATGTTTGGAAATGGCAATGCGTTTACCAGATACAGCAAGAGCTGAACGTGAGGAGATAGATGAGAATGAGTGGGAAACTATTGAGGTGAATATCAAAGAAGCTATCGCAAATATTGTTACTTATAGAAATGATGAAGGAAAGGTTTTAGAAACAGAGTTTTTACAACGTAACGAGAATATTAGAACTTTATTAGAAGAAGTCATTGCTGTAGATCCTGAACGTATTGCTGGAGTAAAAGAACGTTTACAAAAAGGAATTGCTGATTTAAAAGAAAAGGTTGATGAAAACCGTTTCGAGCAAGAATTGGTGTATTATATTGAAAAGTATGATATTACTGAGGAGAAAGTACGTTTGAGTAATCATTTGGATTATTTTATAGCGTCTATAAATTCAGAAGATTCTAATGGTAAAAAATTAGGATTCATTGCTCAGGAAATGGGTAGAGAAATAAATACTATCGGGTCAAAATCTAATTATGCGCCTATGCAAAAATTAGTAGTTCAGATGAAAGATGAACTAGAGAAAATTAAAGAACAACTGTTAAATGTACTGTAATGAATAAAGGAAAGCTTATTGTTTTTTCAGCTCCTTCTGGTTCAGGAAAAACGACTATAGTTAGGCATTTATTAAATGTAGATAGGTTAAACTTAGAGTTTTCTATTTCTGCAGCTTCACGTCATAAAAGAGGTGAAGAGGTTGATGGAAAAGATTACTATTTTTTGTCGCTTGATGAATTTAAGAATAAAATTGAACAGGACGAGTTCTTGGAATGGGAAGAAGTATATAAAGATAATTTTTATGGCACGTTAAGGTCTGAAGTAGAAAGAATTTGGGCTAAAGGAAAGCATGTTATTTTTGATATTGATGTTGTTGGAGGTCTTGCGATAAAAAACCAGTTTCCAGAGAGTACTTTAGCTGTTTTTGTACAGCCGCCTTCATTAGAGGAGTTGGAAAGACGTTTGCGAGATAGACAAACAGAATCGGAAGATAAAATATTGATGCGTTTAGCGAAATCGACTAAAGAGTTGAGTTCAGCTAAAGAGTTTGATGTTATCTTATACAATGATGTATTAGAAGTAGCAAAGGAAGAAGCGGAGAGTTTAATTGGTAATTTCACAGCAGTAAACACATGCGAATAGGATTATACTTCGGAACATTTAACCCAATTCATGTTGGTCATTTGGCTATTGCGAATCACATGGTTGAAAACTCTGACTTAGATCAAGTTTGGATGGTGGTGACGCCGTTAAGTCCGTTTAAGAAGAAAAGTAGTTTATTAGCTAATCATCATCGATTAGAGATGGTGTATTTGGCTACAGAAAACTATGATAAGCTACAACCTTCTGATATTGAATTTGGTTTATCAGAACCAAATTATACTGTTTATACTTTAGCACATTTAGAAGATAAGTTTCCACAACATAAATTTTCATTACTGATGGGAGAAGACAATTTAAAGGGCTTTCATAAATGGAAAAATTATGAAGCTATTTTAGCTAATTACAATTTGTATGTGTATCCTAGAATTTCAGAAGGAACCATAGAACACCAATTTAAAAATCACCCAAAAATAACAAGAGTAGCTGCGCCAATTATGGAAATATCTTCTACCATGATTCGTAAAAGTATAGCAGCTCAAAAAAACATCAAGCCTTTACTAGATACTAAAGTATGGCAGTTTATTGATGAAATGAATTTTTATAAAAGTTAGCAATAGTTTGTTTAACGATTTGTTGCAATTGTTACGCAACTAATTTAGCAAAAGGGAGTTGAACCATAGGGGAATCTGCAGGATTTTCCGAGTGTCACAAACCAAAGCAATTAATTATACACGGTGTTACAAATAGAATTGTTTTTAATTTCAGCTACAATTCATATCATAAAAGTTAACAATTTGATAAACATTACTTTTTTTAAATTCCTTTTTCTTTATTTTTTTGAATAAACTTGGGCAGTCTTTAAAAAGTTGCAAATCCTTTTTGCTTAATTTGTTTCCAACTCTTCTAATAACATTGTTTTTTTCGATAAAATAGATGAAACGATAATGGGTTCTTATTCCAGTTACTATTTCTCTTTTAACAATCTTTATGCTATATAAATTAATTTTCCCCAATCGTACTATTTTCATGCTTTGAGGAAAATTATTTCCAACTTTTTTATATCGAAATTTTTGTATACCCTTCTCTTTAGTATCATAACCGCTTAAGTCGTTATAACCGTAAAATTTTATTTCTGAATCCTTATTTTTTTTTATATTTTATTCCACCTAAGGTTCTAATCTTAATTAATCCTTCTTGGGTATTTCCGTCCTTTAAATAAATAGTTCCTTTTTCAAATTGGGCATTCATTGTTATAAAAGAAAGGACAGTAAAAAAAGCAAGAAATTTTTTCATTTAGATTTTGTTTGTATTATTTGTAACGGTGAGATTTAATTCTGTTTATTGGTTGTTATAAGAAGTTAGTTGTTTTTTGAGCTATTCATGTTAAATTGATGCAAAAATAAATGAGCAAACAAGATAGTTTTTTAAACCTAAAAAACATGTAATGATATGGTTTTATCGATTAAAACATAAAAAAAGCCACGTACTTGGCTGTACGTGACTTTTTTAAAACTAAACTAAAAACTAATCATCTATTTTTTAATCACTCTTTTGCTAGATTCTTTATGAAAATCTTTTAAAACAGTTTTGGTTCTTTTTTTGTCTGCTACTTTTCCTTCAGCAGTTTTTAAGTATTGTATAAAATGTCTTCCAACAAAACGATATGCAGTTCCTGAGGTTGGGTGGTACAATTCTATTTCTCCGTCAGTAATAATACTTAACTCAAAATATTCATTAGCAAAATAGTCGTAATCAAGTGTTAAAGCTTTCACGTAATGAGTATCGGTAAAATTAGCAACATCATAAAGTCCAGTATAATCCCAATATAAATTACTAATTGGTGTACCGTTAATGTCTTGTGAACTACGGAATTCACTATTGTTTCCCCCTGCTAAAAATTGCATGAAATTTTCTGCATCAAATTCAGTAGCTGACCCACCTATGGTTGCTATTTTTTCCCAAGATTCATATTCTTGTAAAAAATAATGGATGTTGTCATAAAACACTAAATCATAATCAAAAGTATTTCTGTTATATCCATATAAGTAATACGAGGTGTTTGTAGGGCTATGATATAATTCTATTTTGTTTGGGGATAGCTGATATAGTTCTAATGTCCAGTACCCGTTTATATCATGACTAACTTCCACGATATTATCAAAAGCATTATAATATCCTACATCTATACCAAATCCGTTACCGGTATTTCCTATGCCTACAAGGTTGTTGTTGGCATATAATGTTCCGTTTTTAAAGGAAACAGTAAAGGCTTTTTGTAAAAAAGGAACTTCTCCGCTACCTGTAGTTTCATTAATATCTACATACCATAATTCGTGATTACTTAAGGTTTGGTTAATAGATGCTTGAGTGTGGTGATATGGCTGTGGTTCAATGACATCTACATGACATGAAGTTAAGAGCAAACTGATTGTAAATAAACTGAAAAGTAGTTTTAAATTTTTCATACATATTATTTTTATAATTAAGAAGAATCAACTTTTATGCCAAAAGTATATTACGTTTTCAATAGCAAATTCAAATTTGATTTTGAATGCTTATTTTTTTCGTATTTTTGTAAATCGTTTAGGAAAAGAATTAAAGCATATGAGTCAAAAAAAATACGCAGTTATCGGTGGAGGAAGTTGGGCAACAGCAATTGTGAAAATGTTGTGTGAAAACAGTTCAGAAATTGGTTGGTATATGCGTAATGAATCGGCTATTGAGCACTTACTTAGGGAACATCATAATCCTAATTATTTAAGTTCGGTAGAGTTTGATATCAAAAAGTTACAATTAAGCTCAAATATTAATGAGGTTATTGATAGAGCTGATGTAGTTATTTTTGCAATTCCTTCTGCTTTTTTACATAACGAATTACAGAATTTAACGGTTTCATTAACTGATAAAATCATATTCTCTGCTATTAAAGGGATTGTTCCTGAAAGTAGTTTAATTGTTGGTGAGCATTTTCATAAGCAATACAATATTCCTTTTGAAAACATTGGTGTAATTACAGGACCTTGTCATGCTGAAGAGGTTGCTTTAGAGCGATTATCGTATTTAACTATAGCAAGTTCTAGTGAAGCAAATGCGGCCATAGTTGCAAACGCATTGTCAAGTTGGTATATCAAGTGTAAAATTTCTGATGATATTATTGGTACGGAATATGCCGCTATGCTTAAGAATATTTATGCAATTGCTGCAGGTATTGCTCACGGATTGGGTTATGGAGATAATTTCCAGAGTGTGTTAATGAGTAATGGTATTCGTGAAATGAAGCGTTTTATTAAGAAGCGTCATAAAATGAAACGTAACATTAATGATTCTGCTTATTTAGGAGATTTATTAGTAACAGGATATTCTGTTTTTAGTAGAAACAGAATGTTTGGAAATATGATTGGTAAAGGATATACAGTAAAATCTGCACAAATGGAAATGAGTATGGTTGCTGAAGGGTACTATGCTACTAAAAGCGCTCATGCTTTAAATATATCAAGTAAAAAAGTTGCTAGAACTCCTATAATTGATGCCATACATGCTATACTTTACGAAGGAAAAAATCCAAAGAAAATATTTAAGAAATTGACTGATAAATTGGATTAGTTATTAGTTGACTCTATTCCTCAGGACAATTTTATGTGAAGCTGGAACTTTTTTATGATAATACATGATGCTCTTATCTGTAATTATGGTGGTGCTTCAATTAAGCTAGCAATTGGTGCTGAAAACAGTACTTTAGGACTTGAAAAAACAACAGTATTTGCAGTAACCATTCATCTTTAGCTGAATAATAAAGTTGGTATCTATCAGTTATTCCAAAAACGGATAATCCTCCACATAAGCTAAGTCATAAAATGCAATAATTTTGCGCCTTCTGCAAATAATTAATATCCAACCACTGAGCCAATAGACATGGAAAGGAGTGCTTATTCCAAAGGCTTCTGCAAATTTTGAAAACAAAATCGCCAGCCCATTTCTATCTCTCCTATTAAAAAAACCTTCTGTTGATGAAGTTTTAGAAATGTACACGGAAATTCCAATGATTAGGAATATGTAAGCAATTAGATATAAATCATAGTTGCACGATATGATTGTTTAGTTAGAATAGAAAAAGTAGTTACTTCATCAATACGCCTTTTACTTCCATGTGTGGGATATCTCTAAGGGCATTTTTATTGATTGTGTTTTTACCAAATATGTATTTTTTGTCATACAATTTACTTTCAGCAAAATAACTAACACTAAATTTATTATTTAACGCAAAAACATCTTCCATCATCAGCTCTATTTTCGCGTATGATTTTTTAGGAATAACTGGCATTGCATGCCTCATTTTAGAGGTGCGTCGTTCCGTATCATAACCTTCAGTTACTACAAAAACCATTTCTAAATCAGTATCTAAATCATTGATAAGATAAGCGTTCCAGTCATCAAACTCAAATTCAGTATTATACTCTAATACAATAGCAATATATACGCCTTCTGATTTAGGAATTTCAATGTCTTTTTTCATTTTATGGAATGGTTTTTAAGCTTGCAAAACTACACAAAAAAAACCGACTGATTTTGGTCAGTCGGTTTTAGAAAAGTTGTTTTATTAAATTAGTATTTATAAACCAGCACCTATTTTTAAACCTACGAAAAATGTTCTTGGAAGTCCAGGTCCGTATACGTAGTTACTGTCACGATTTTTACCAGAATCGAAATCCGTTTGGTATTCGTCAAAAATATTTTTCACCCCTCCAAACACTTGCATGTCAGCTCCTGTTTTTTTTAGGTTAAACGTATAGCTAGATTTAAATCCTAATTCCGTAAATGGAGAAGATTTACTGTAAACTCCAATAGCTTCATTGGGGTCTGAAGAGTCAGGAACAATATGCATTAGTTCCATTTTTCCCGTGTATACCAAGTTTAATGAAGTGTTGAATCTTTTTGTTGGTGTGTAGCTAAAGGTTGCATACCCGTAATCATTCGGAGTTCTTAAAAACTCTTTTTTAGGAGCTAAATTATCAAAGTTATCTACAGCTGTATTAAAGAAGCTTGATTGTAAGGTAAACCCTGCTTCTATTTGAACTACTTTGTCAAAATTGGCTCTTGCTTCTAAAGTAATACCTTTAACGGTAGCTCCATCGCCATTTTGTTTTTCAAATCGCTCACCAAATTGATCATTACCAATGTGAACTTGTGTGAAAGCATCTTTTAAATGTGTGTAAAACCCTTCTAAGGTAAACCCTGCAATAAAATGTTCGTTTCCTTTGTCGTAGTTGAAAGAAGCGCTATAGCTGTTTGAACGTTCTTCTTTTAAATTTTCAGCTAAAGAAATTCTTGAAACTCCTCCACCTGCAAAGGCAATATGTAAATCGGTATCAAAAGCTTGAGGTGCTCTGAAACCAGTTCCCCAAGTAGCTCTGAATTGTGCTTTTCCAAAAGGTTTGTATAGCAAAGAAACTCTTGGACTAGCAATTACTTTGTCTACTAAATTATGTTTGTCTAATCGTATTCCTGATAGAAAGTTTACTTTCGGGTTAATTTCCCAGTCACTTTGAAAGAAACCCGCGTAATTTTCAGTGATTTGATCAACAGTATAACTATTATAAGCTGGAATGTTGTCAAAAACGTCATCATGTATGTATTCAGCTCCGAAAGTAAGTACGTTATTGCCGCCAATAAATTCTTCTAGCTTATGGTTTAATTGCATACCACCTTGCATGGTTAAGTTTACTGAGGTTCCGTATGGTGGGTCAACTAAGTGATTTTCATAGTCGGTTAAACCTGTTTCAGGATTAATATCACCTCCTTCATCAGGTGCTATTCCTGTATAATGCACACGTTCTGTGTGTTGCGTAGCGCCATAAACAATGAAAGAGCTCTTGTCTTCATTGAAATTAATTTGATAATCTACATTACCCATAAATACATCGTGAGTACGTTCTTCTGATTGTAAGGCAAAGTGAGCAGCTCCTTCAACCATTTCTCCTCCATAACGATATTCATTTAGTTTGCTTAAACTCACTTCTAATTTTTGATTCTCAGTTGGTAAAAAGAACATGTTAGTACCAAACGATAAGTTTTTTAGTTGTGGTAATTCTGAAAAATTATCCCCGTTAGCATCATAAGCACTACGTTGACGGTTGTTTATAAAGAATGTGGCTCCAGTATTTTTGTCTTTACTGATAGCAGTTGCATTACCTGCTAAGATGTTCTCTGGTGTATCTTTAAAGTTCTGATGTGTAAACCCGATTTCATAATTGTTTTTTCTAGGGAGTTTAGTAATTACATTTACAGTACCTCCAATAGCGCTTGATCCATAAAGTGCAGATCCACCACCACGAACAACTTCAATTCTGTCAATCATGTTTGTTGGTATTTGTTCCATACCATACAGTCCGGTTAACGGACTAAATATCGGGCGACCATTGATTAGTATTTGCGAGTATCCGCCTGTTAATCCATTCATTCGTAATTGAGTATAATTACATGTTTGGCAATTAGTTTCAACACGAAGCCCAGTTTGAAATTTTAACCCTTCGGATAAAGTACATGCTTGTACATTTTCTAATGTTTTGCTATTAATAACATTAACAATTACTGCAGAATTCGTTCTCTTTTTGTAAGTTCTAGTTCCGGTAACAACTACTTGATCCAGGCTAGAAATATCTTCTGTTAGATCAAAGTTGATCGTAATGCTATTGTCTAAAAGAATGTTTTTATCAACAGATTTATATCCCACAGCTTGTGCGGTAATTGTGAATTCACCATGCTTAGGGGTTAAACTGAATTTTCCGCTATCGTCACAAACTGTTCCGTTTGAAGTTCCTTTAATAGAGATAGTTGCAAAAGCTACTGGTTTTCCATCACTTGTAACAGTACCATTTATCGTGTGAGTTAAGTTGTTGTCATGTTGAGCAAAACTGATTAAGCTTAAACAAAAAAGTAACAATATTGTGAGTTGTATTTTCATTTTATTAAGAATATATTTTTGCAAATCTAATCTAATTTTTAGACTAACCTAAAAATAGATTAAAATCTATCTAAATATATGTCGTATATTTGTCTAAAAAAACAAATCAATGCTTTCTAAATCAGAAGAAAACTATTTAAAAGCTATATTTCATTTAAGTGTAAAAACGGATAAGGGAATAAGTACAAATGCTATTTCGCAACAGTTAGAAACGAAAGCTTCTTCAGTTACGGATATGGTTAAGAGATTGGCTGATAAAGAATTGGTTTTTTATAAAAAGTACCAAGGAGTTACACTTACAGAAAGTGGCGAGAAAATTGCTGCAAATGTAATCCGTAAGCATCGATTATGGGAAGTGCTATTAGTGGAAAAATTCAATTTTAATTGGGATGAAGTACATGATGTAGCTGAACAGTTGGAGCACATACATTCAAAGAAATTGATAAATGAAATTGATGCTTTTTTAGGTTATCCAGAACGAGATCCCCATGGAGATCCAATTCCTGATAAAGATGGGAATATCAATTTTTTCGAGAAATCCTTATTGGCTACATTGGAGGTAAACAAAAAAGCAGTTTGTGTTGGAGTGAAAGATACTTCGTCTGACTTTTTGCGATATTTAGATAAACAAAAAATAGCATTAGGAAAAGAAATAATGGTGTTGGAAAAAGAAAATTTTGATAACTCTATGCGAATAAAAATAGATGAAAACGAGTTTACCATATCGCAACAAATAGCAAATAATATTTACATTAAAAATATAGCATGAAACCGACATTTTTAAAATAATTGATAAGCATACATGGCAATGATTATTTTAAAAATCAAAGGTTACATGTGACTGATAAAAAACAATAAAAGCAAGCACATGAAACATTACGTAGTTATTTTAATCGCATTGATAACTTTCTCTTGTAAAAAGGAAGTAAAAGAAAAATCAGGAAATGAAAAACTAAAAGTAGTATGTACAACTTCTCAGGTAACTGATTTAGTAAAAGAATTGGCAGGAGATTTAGTTGAATTAGAAGGTTTAATGGGAGCAGGAGTTGATCCGCATCTGTATAAAGCTAGCGAGGGTGATGTGACGAAATTCTTTAATGCTGATGTTATTTTTTATAGCGGATTGCATTTAGAAGGTAAATTAGAAGATGTTTTTGAAAAAATGCGTCATCAAGGAAAAAAGACCATTTCTGTTTCTGATGCAATTGCTAAGGAAGAATTAATTTCATCAGCGGATTTTGCTTCTAGTTACGATCCTCATTTTTGGTTTTCTATTCCAAAATGGAAAAAAGCAACACAATATGCTGCTGGTGAATTATCAAAATTAGATCCAAAAAATAAAAGTACATATGAGGATAACGCCAAGTTGTACATTGATAAACTTAATCAATTAGAAAAAAACAATACCTTACAGTTAGAAGTTTTGCCAGAAGAAAAACGAATTCTGGTAACTGCTCATGATGCGTTTGCTTATTTTGGAAAAACATATCATTTTAAAGTAGTAAGCTTACAAGGGTTGTCAACAGCTACAGAGGCTGGGGTGCAAGATGTACAGCGAATTTCTGAATTTATTATCACTCATGATGTTAAGGCAATTTTTATTGAAAGTTCAGTGCCGGTTCGTACAGTTGAGGCATTGCAAGCTGCAGTACAATCAAAAAATCATGAAGTAGCCATTGGAGGAACTTTGTTTTCAGATGCTTTAGGAAACCCAGATGCTTTAGAAGGAACATTTATTGGAATGTATGAGTATAACATGAAAACAATTGTTAATGCTTTAAAATAAATCAAAGTATGGAGCAACGTGATTATTTTATAAGACAAATTGAAGGTATACTTCAGGTGTTGATAGGGGTAACACAAAAAGCATTTGGATTACAAACGGGTAATTTTGATGTGGGTATGAAACATATAAATCAAGACCTGATAAGCCAGCTGGATTTGTCTATTGATGATATAATTAAAATTAATGAGTCGGATTTACTAAATAAAGTAAAGGAGGCAGGTCAAGAAAATATTTATGTATTAGCAGAGTTACTTGCATTACTTGTTAAAAAGATACAAGAAGTTAATAAAGCAGAAGACTATAGCTTAAAAGAACTAATCAATAAGGGAGTTGTTCTAATTGATTTTTTAGATAAACAAACCAAAATCTATTCAATAAAACGAATGGCTTTAAAAAAGGAGCTTCAACAACAGAAAATCCGTATGAATAATTAATGTTTATATGAAAGCTATGAAAGAGGAAATTGCCGTTGCAATAGACGATTTAACTGTTGCGTATAATTACAAGCCAGTACTTTGGGATATTGATTTAACTATTCCAAAAGGAGTGTTAATGGCAATAGTTGGTCCGAATGGAGCGGGAAAAAGTACGCTTATAAAAGCCATATTGGGAATCATTAAACCTATTGCAGGATCGGTTAGTGTTTTCGGGAAACCATATAAAAAGCAACGTAAATTGGTAGCTTATGTGCCACAAAAAGGAAGTGTGGATTGGGATTTTCCAACAACGGCGATTGATGTTGTGCTAATGGGGACTTATGGTAGTTTAGGTTGGATTAAGCGCCCAGGGAAAACAGAAAAGAAAGCAGCTTTAGAGGCTTTAGAAAAAGTAGGAATGTTACCCTATAAGAGCAGGCAAATTAGCCAGCTTTCTGGAGGGCAACAACAACGAATATTTCTAGCGAGAGCATTGGTTCAAAATGCAGAAATATATTTTATGGATGAGCCTTTCCAAGGAGTGGATGCAACAACTGAGAAAGCAATCATTAATATTTTAAAATTGTTACGTAAGGCTGGAAAAACAGTAATTGTAGTGCATCATGATTTGCAAACAGTTCCAGAATATTTCGATTGGGTAACTTTCTTGAATGTAAAGAAAATTGCTACAGGTCCGGTAAAAGATATTTTTAACAACGAGAATTTAGCAAAGACTTACGGTATAAACTATCAAGTTAGTGTTCAAGAATAAAACTATAAACTATCGACTTTACTACATACATAGAACTTTTATTTAACGATTATACGTTAAGAACAATTACTATTGGTACTGCTGTTTTAGGAGCGGTATGTGGTATGTTGGGTAGTTTTGCAGTGTTGAGAAAACAAAGTCTTTTAGGAGATGCGATATCACATGCTGCCCTACCTGGAATTGCTATAGCTTTTTTAATATCTGGAGCTAAAGAAAGTAATATCTTGTTGTTAGGGGCTTTAATAAGTGGTTTGATAGGGGCGTTTTGGATTAAATCAATTATTACAAAAACACATTTAAAATCAGATACTGCCTTGGGTTTAATCTTATCTCTTTTTTTTGGGGTAGGAATGTTGTTATTGACCTTTATTCAAAAACAACCAAATGCCAATCAAGCTGGATTGGATAAGTATTTGTTCGGTCAAGCGGCCACGTTACTAGAGAAAGATGTTTGGTTTATGTCATTAGTAACAGGGGTGTGTTTGGTAGTGTTATTGTTGTTTTGGAAAGAATTTAAATTGTTATTGTTTGATGCTGATTACACAAAAACTTTAGGGTTTAATATAAAGTTTTTGGATACTTTAATCACGTCATTTATTGTTGCAGCAATTATTTTAGGATTACAGACAGTTGGGGTAGTGTTAATGAGTGCGATGTTACTCGCTCCAGCAGCAGCAGCAAGACAATGGACAAATAGTTTGGCTATTATGGTAGGGTTGGCTGCTACATTTGGTGCCTTATCGGGGGTGGTAGGGACAGGAATTAGTGCAAGTTATCCTAATTTATCTACCGGTCCGGTAATCGTTTTAGTGGCATCGGTATTTGTTTTGGTGTCCTTTGTTTTTTCACCAGGAAGAGGATTGTTGTTTAAAGAGATTAGGTTTAGGCAAAATAGAAATGATTTGAAGCTACATAAAACCTTATCTTTTATGTACGACATTGTCAAGTCACATGAGGATATTGAGCATCCGCACGCAATTAAAATACTAAACAATTTTCAAGGATATACTAAAAAATCTCTTCATAAGTTAGAGGATGAAAATCTAATTATAGTTATGGGGACAAATTGGTCATTAACAAAAAAAGGTTTTGAAAAAGCTAAAAATTTATATAATCAACATATAGAAATAAATGACTAGCGCGCAAATTGAAATACAGTTGATTGCGAGTTTAGTGGCTATTGCTTGTGCTATACCAGGAGTGTTTTTAGTACTTCGAAAAATGGCATTAATTAGTGATGCAATCAGCCATGCAATACTGCCAGGTGTTGTTGTTGGTTTTTTTATTACACATGATTTATCATCACCTTTGTTAATTATATTTGCTGCGTTTACGGGGATATTAACTGTTTTTCTTGTTGAGTTTATACAGAAAACAGGCTTAGTAAAAGAAGATACTGCTATAGGATTAATATTTCCGGCATTATTTAGTATTGGTGTGATATTAATTGCTCAAAATGCTAATGATGTTCATTTAGATATTGATGCGGTATTATTGGGAGAATTAGCTTTTGCTCCTTTTGATAGATTGGAGTTGTTTGGTGCCGATGTGGGGCCGAAATCACTTTGGGTAATAGGAACAATTTTATTGGTAACATTAAGTTTGTTGGTAGCATTTTTTAAAGAATTAAAAGTAAGTACTTTTGATGTAGGGCTTGCCTCAGCTTTAGGTTTTTCGCCAGTAGTATTGCATTATGGTTTAATGACTGTTGCATCTGTAACTACAGTAGGTGCATTTGATGCAGTAGGAGCTATTCTGGTAGTCGCATTAACAATAGCCCCAGCTGCAACAGCATATTTATTAACAAAAGATTTGAAAGCAATGATACTGCTTTCTGTAGGTTTTGGAGTTTTTTCGGCAATATCTGGTTACTGGTTAGCTCACAGTCTGGATGCTTCAATAGCTGGGTCTATAGCAAGTGTTTTAGGTGTTGTTTTTTTAATTGTGTTTTTATTTGCGCCAGGAACTGGGATGGTTTCAGTAGGATATAAGCAAAGTCGTCAGAAAATTGAAGTGTTATTGCTAACATTTTTACTACATCTAAAAAATCATGCAGAAAAGAATGAGCGTCATGTAAATCACTTAGGAGAACATATCAATTGGCAAAAGTCTCAAGCTAAATCGGTTTTGGATTTGGCGTTAAAAAACAATATGATTGTTATTGAAAATGATATTGTATCCTTGACTAAAAAAGGGAATACATTTGCTGAAAACGCAATCAACTATATTACGGATCATAGTGAAGATGCTATTGAAGAAATGAAAAAAGATTTCTTTTTGTTTAGGGGGTAGGGTCAGAATTTAACAAGTTAAAGAATTTAATTCGAAAATTCTATCGCTTAAGGACTTTCTGTATGAAGACTTGTTAACAATGGTGTTTTTAGATCGTAAAAAATTAATTTATGAACAGCTTGTTTTAATGTGTAGTTTAGTACTTCTCGTATTTTACATGAAAATCACACAAAGCTATATAATTGTTAAATAGTTTCTTAAATTAAAAAAACATTCAACATAATTTTAGTTGTTATATTTTTTTCTATATTTGCTCACACAAAAGAGTAAAGTGAAACTTTATAAATTTGTTAATAACTAGATTTAAATTAATATAAACTTTGTGGTTTGTCCCTGTTTTTTTTGGACAATACATTTTTTTTTATATTTTTACAGCATATGAAAAATAATAATAAAACAGTTTGGTTTTTTCTGGCACTTTTATTTGTGATACCAACAGTATTCGCAGCAGACCCGCCACCACCAACTCCACCACCAGGATTACCTATTGATGGAGGTGTACTTGCATTGTTAGTTGCAGGATTGTTTTATGGAGTAAAAAAATCTTTTAAGAAAAAATAATTACTTTCTATCATTTAGCCTCGCTACATATTTCCCTATTACATCAAATTCTAAATTAATTAAGTCATCAATTTTGATGTGCTTAAAAATTGTATTCTCGTAAGTGTACGGTATTATTGCTACGCTAAAACTATTTGTTTTCGAATTTATTACCGTTAGGCTTGTTCCGTTTACAGTTATAGAGCCTTTTTCAATGGTTATGTTTCCGAGTGTTTCGTCGTATTGAAAAGTAAAAACCCAACTTCCATTCTCTTCTTTTATAGCAATACATTTTCCGGTTTGATCTACGTGACCCTGAACTAGATGTCCATCAAGTCTGTCGCCAAGTTTCATTCCTCTTTCTAGATTAACAATATCATGAAGTGTTAAGGAGATTAAATTTGTTTTTTGAAGTGTTTCTTGAATAGCTGTAACAACATACTTATCGTTATTTAAAGAAACGACTGTTAAACATACCCCATTGTGAGCTACACTTTGATCTATTTTTAATTCCTGAGTGAAATCGCTTTTTATGGTAAAGTGTACATTTGTACCTTCATTTTTAATATTAACGACTTCTCCAAGGGATTCAATTATACCTGTAAACATTTTTAATAAAATAATTGGTTACTTTTGTGTTTTCAAAATTACGATAAATTTACTTTTTAGCTGATGTATTCGCGCTAAAAAGCACTTGTTTTATAAGAGATTAATATAGGTTCATCATATGAGTATAGATAAAAAAATTAGCATAGGAATTTCTGTAGGCGATTTAAATGGTATTGGAGCAGAAATTATTTTAAAAACATTTGCTGATCCTAGGATGTTTGATTTTTGTACGCCTGTAGTTTTTGCTTCACAAAAGTCAATTCAATATTTAAAAAAACACCTTAATCTAGCCACTCAAACTCAGCGTGTGGAGAGTTTGGATAAATTAGTAGATAAGAAACTGAATATTATAAATGTTTGGGAAGAGGTCTTTGATTTTGAATTTGGGAAAGAAAACAAAAAAGCTGGAGAATTAGCAATACAATCATTAAAAGCGGCAACTACTGCATTAAAAGAGAAAAAAATTGACGGTCTTTTAACAGCGCCAATAAATAAAGCAAACATACAATCGGAAGACTTTTCATTCCCAGGTCATACAGATTATTTAGCTCAGGAGTTGGATGGAAATGCGCTGATGTTTATGGTTTCGGATGAGTTAAAGGTAGGGTTGCTTACGGATCACGTTGCTGTAAAGGATGTTGCTAATGAAATAACTCCTAAACTAATTAAAGAAAAAATTACGACGATTAACGAATCGTTGAAAAAAGATTTTAGGATTAATAAACCGAAAATTGCTGTTTTAGGAATCAACCCACACTCTGGTGATAATGGTGTGATAGGAAAAGAAGATGATGAAGTGTTAAAGCCAGCAATTGAATCGTTATTCAATAACAAAGTAATGGTTTTTGGGCCCTATGCGGCAGATAGTTTTTTCGGATCTAATAATTATAAAAAATTCGATGCAATTGTTGCCTCTTATCATGATCAAGGACTAATTCCTTTCAAAACGCTTACCTTTGGAAATGGGGTAAACTACACTGCGGGCTTATCTGAAGTAAGGACATCTCCAGATCATGGAACTGCTTATGAAATTGCTGGAAAAGGCGAAGCTGATGAGAGTTCTTTTAAAGAGGCGTTATTTACGGCAATAAAAATTATTAAAAATAGAGCAGAATATTCGGAGTTGACTAGAGATGTATTAACTAGGGGGAAAAAGATATAAACAAAAAAATGTTGATATCTAGTGTAGATGTAAAAATAAATTGTTCTATATTTGCGCACTCAAAATAATTTTTTCAATAATTGTGTATGAAGGAGTTTAAGATCCAGTTCGTTGGATTAAAGGAAGGGAAACATAATTTTGAGTTTACGATTAACAAATCGTTCTTTGATTTTTTTGAATATGACGAATTTAATGATGTAGCAATAAAAACATCATTGTTGTTAAATAAAACAGCCACGATGATGGAGCTTGAGTTTGATACTCAGGGAACTATTAATGTGAATTGCGATTTAACAAACGAGCCATTTGATCAGGCAATTGAGGTTAGTTTAAAGCTGATTGTACGATTTGGTGAGGAATTTAATAATGAAAACGAAGAGATTTTAATTTTGCCACATGGTGAATATGAAGTTGATGTGAAACAATACATTTATGAAATGATTGTGTTAGCAAAACCGTTGAAATTAAGTCATCCAGGAATTGAAGATGGTACTTTAGATGTAGAAATACTCTCCAGTATCGAAAAGTATACCTTAAAAGAGAATACCGAGGAAGACTCAGATGATGTGGATCCTCGTTGGAATAAATTAAAGAATCTATTAACAGACAAATAAGAATAAAATGGCACATCCTAAGAGAAAAATCTCCAAAACTAGAAGAGATAAAAGAAGAACTCACTATAAGGCAACTGTACCTCAAATAGCTACTTGTCCAACAACAGGTGAGGCTCATTTATACCATAGAGCTCACTGGTTTGAAGGAAAATTGTATCACAGAGGTCAAGTTTTAATTGACAATTCTGTAGAAGAAGAAGTAGAAGACTAAGCATATTTATAGTTTAATCTATTAGATTAACTCTCACGAAAGTGGGAGTTTTTTGTTTTATTTCATCGCTTAAAGATTATAATTATTGATTTTAAAACCTAATCTTAGTATTAGCACTAGTATAAGTATTTAGGAATTTAGCAGTCTAAAGAATAAAATTAAATAATAGCGTATAAACTTTCATATCTCTTAAAAAGAGGTTATTTTGCACTACTTTTTGAACAAAACAAGGAGAAAACAGTAGTTTTTGCTCCTTTTTTAAACAAAAAAAATATAATGAATAAAATAACTGCAGCAATAACAGCAGTCGGAGCTTATGTTCCAGACTATGTATTAACCAACGACATATTGGCAACAATGGTTGATACAAATGATGAATGGATTACTTCTAGAACGGGTATAAAAGAAAGAAGAATTCTTAAGAAAGAAGGAGCAGGGACATCTTACCTTGCTATAAAAGCAGCAGAAGATTTAATCGCGAAATCGAAATTAGATCCTAAAGAAATTGATCTTGTTATTGTGGCAAGCGTAACACCTGATATGCCTGTGGCAGCAACGGCAGTTTATGTGGCTTCAGAAATAGGGGCTGTAAACGCATTTGCATATGATTTAAATGCTGCATGTTCAGGGTTTTTATATGGTATGTCTACTGCCTCAGCATTTATAGAATCTGGAAAATATAATAAAATATTAGTGATTGGAGCAGATAAAATGTCTTCAATAATTGATTATACGGATAGAACAACTTCTATTATTTTTGGTGATGGTGCAGGTGCAGTATTGTTTGAGCCTAATACTGAAGGTTTAGGTGTTGTAGATGAGTACTTAAGAGGTGATGGTGCTGGTAGAGCGGCATTGAACATACCATCTGGGGGGTCTATTTTACCTCCTTCAGAAGAAACAGTAAAAAATAATCAACATTTTGTTGTGCAAGACGGGAAGACTGTATTTAAAAATGCAGTGTCTAATATGGCTGATGTAAGTGAGACAATCATGAAGCGAAATGACTTAAGTCATGACGATGTAGATTGGTTGGTGGCGCATCAAGCAAATAAACGTATAATCGACGCTACCTCTAATAGAATGGGTGTTTCTGATGATAAAGTATTGATGAATATTCAACGATACGGAAACACAACTTCAGCAACATTACCATTGCTGTTGAGTGATTTTGAAAGTAAATTAAAAAAAGGAGATAATATTGTTTTTGCTGCTTTTGGAGGAGGATTCACGTGGGGATCTATCTATCTAAAATGGGCATACAATACTGAAAATAAAAACTAAATAAACTAAATTTATTATGGATTTAAAAGAAATTCAAAACTTAATAAAGTTCGTAGCAAAATCTGGTGCTAGCGAAGTAAAGCTAGAAATGGAAGATATAAAAATCACCATTAAAACCGGAGGAGAAGAAGGAACAACTATTGTTCAGCAAATGCCAATTGGAGCTGCTCCTGTTGCTGCTGCTCCTGCTCCTGTTGCTCCTGCTCCAGTTGCTGCTTCATCGGATGATGATTCAAAATACATTACAGTAAAGTCTCCAATTATCGGAACTATGTACAGAAAGCCGTCTCCAGACAAGCCTATGTTTGTTGAAGTTGGACAAACTATAGCTGAAGGTGATGTGTTATGTATCATTGAAGCAATGAAGTTATTTAACGAAATTGAATCTGAAGTTTCAGGTAAAATCGTTAAAATATTAGTTGATGATGCTTCACCAGTTGAATTTGATCAGCCATTATTTTTAGTAGATCCGTCATAATTAATTAGAATTCAAAATTCAGAATTCATAATTTTTATAAAGTTATGTTTAAAAAAATACTAATCGCCAATAGAGGTGAGATTGCCTTACGTATTATTAGAACATGTAAGGAAATGGGAATCAAAACTGTAGCGGTATATTCTACAGCAGATGCAGAAAGCTTACATGTGAAGTTTGCTGATGAAGCTGTTTGTATTGGTCCTGCTCCTAGTAGTGAGTCTTATTTAAAAATGTCAAATATAATTGCAGCAGCAGAAATTACTAATGCTGATGCAATACATCCAGGATACGGATTCTTGTCAGAAAACGCTAAGTTTTCAAGAATTTGTGATGAGCATGATATTAAATTTATCGGTGCTTCTGGTGATATGATTGATAGAATGGGAGATAAAGCAAATGCTAAAACTACCATGATTGAAGCTGGAGTACCATGCGTTCCAGGAAGTGAGGGTGTTATTGAATCTTTTGAAGACTGTGTAACAACAGCTGAAGAAACAGGATATCCTGTAATGCTTAAAGCTTCTGCCGGTGGTGGTGGTAAAGGTATGCGTGCTGTTTGGAAAGCTGAAGATTTAAAAGATGCATGGGATTCTGCGCGTCAAGAATCTAAGGCGGCCTTCGGTAATGATGATATGTATATGGAAAAGCTTATTGAAGAGCCAAGACATATAGAAATTCAAATTATCGGAGATTCTACAGGAAAAGCTTGTCACTTGTCTGAAAGAGATTGTTCTGTACAACGTCGTCATCAAAAATTAACGGAAGAAACACCATCTCCGTATATGACTGATGAATTACGTGAGAGAATGGGAGTTGCTGGTGTTAAAGCTGCTGAGTACATTAAATACGAAGGAGCTGGTACAGTAGAATTTTTAGTTGATAAGCATAGAAATTTCTATTTTATGGAAATGAATACGCGTATTCAAGTAGAGCACCCAATTACGGAAGAAGTTGTTAATTATGACTTAATACGTGAGCAAATTAGAGTTGCTGCTGGAATTCCAATTTCAGGTAAAAACTACTTCCCGCAAATGCATTCAATTGAATGTAGAATTAATGCTGAAGATCCGTATCATGGATTTAGGCCTTCTCCAGGAGTAATTACAACATTACATGCCCCAGGTGGACATGGAGTGCGTTTAGATACTCATGTATATGCAGGTTATATGATACCTCCAAATTATGATTCTATGATTGCTAAATTAATTACTACTGCTCAAACTAGAACAGAAGCAATTAGTAAAATGAAGCGTGCTTTAGATGAGTTTGTTATTGAAGGTGTAAAAACAACAATACCTTTCCATAGGCAATTAATGGATCATCCTGATTATGTTGCAGGTGATTATACTACGAAATTTATGGAAGATTTTGTAATGGAAAAAAAGACAAGTACTATTTAATAGTCTTTATATTATACAATAAAAAAAGCTCCTTTTTCAGGAGCTTTTTTTATTTTTGAGAATATATCTTTAGGTTTATGAATTTAAGTTATTGGGAAAAAGAAGAATGGTTTTCTAATGTCGATTTTACGATTGTTGGAAGTGGAATAGTAGGTTTGAATACAGCTATTGGTTTGTATAAAAAATATCCAAATGCTAAAATATTAGTTTTGGAGCGAGGAATGTTGCCGCATGGAGCAAGTACTAAGAATGCTGGATTTACTTGTTTTGGAAGTATTTCAGAGATATTATCTGATCTTAAATCACATTCTGAGGATGAAGTGTTGCAATTGTTAGAAAAGCGCTGCAAAGGGCTTGAATTGCTTCGTAGTAATTTAGGAGATGCAACAATTGATTTTCAGCAACACGGAAGTTTTGAATTGTTTTCCAATGACAATACATTGTTTGATACTTGTTCAGATCAGATGCAAGAGGTAAATAAAATGCTTAAACCTATTTTCACAGAAGATGTTTTTAGTATTTCTGAGAATAAGTTTGGTTTTAACAATGTGAAGGAAAACTACATATTCAATCAGTTTGAAGGACAAATAGATACTGGTAAAATGATGGCTGCTTTATTAAAATTAGCACAATCAAAAGGGGTGAAAATATTAAATAATATTACTGTTAAGTCATTCAAGGAAAATATTAATCATGTAGATGTTGTTCTTGATTCGGATTATTCATTTAAAACCGCTAAGTTGTTAATAGCTACCAATGGTTTTGCAAAGCATTTAATAAATGAAGAGGTGCAACCAGCAAGGGCTCAAGTGTTAATAACAAAGGCAATTGATGATTTACATATAAAAGGAACCTTTCATTTTGACGAAGGGTATTATTACTTCAGAAATATCAATAACAGAATTCTTTTAGGAGGTGGTAGAAATTTAGATTTCAAAGGAGAGGAAACTACAGTTATGGAAACATCTCAGTTGATTCAAAAACAGTTAGAAAATCATTTAAAAAATATCATACTGCCTAATACTTCATTTGAAATTGATCATCGTTGGACAGGTGTTATGGGGGTTGGAACTCAAAAGAAAGCAATAGTAAAGCAGGTTTCAGTAAATGTGTATTGTGGAGTTCGTTTAGGCGGAATGGGAGTTGCTATTGGGAGCTTGATAGGAGAAGAATTGGCTAATTTAGTATGATGACTGTAAAAGTAGAATTGTATAAAGCATGTAAAGTGTTTCTTGATGATAGGTTACAAGTGGTTCTTGGTAGAATTGCTAATATTCAGGAATCACTCCAGTCGGAAACAAAAAGTTCTGCGGGTGATAAGCATGAAACAGGTAGGGCGATGTTACAATTGGAGCGTGAAAAAGCCGGAAATCAGTTAGCGGATATTCAAAAACAGCAAGAGTTATTTTCAAGAGTTAATATTGATACTAGCTCAGAGGTTGCTCGATTAGGAAGTATAGTGACTACTAATAAAGGAGTTTATTTTTTAGCGATTAGCGTAGGGGTTATTACAATTGACTCTAAAGCATATTATGCAATTTCTCCTAGTTCTCCAATTGGTAAAGTATTGTTGGGGAAAAAGAATGAAGAGGAGTTTGCTTTTAATGGTGTGAATCAACAAATTAGCGAGATTATTTAAACACATTGTATTACCTCAAATACTCTAGTCCTTTCTTTAGTCTTTTGTAACTTTTAAAGTATGGAGTTACTACATTTGTGTGGAGAGTAAGTTAAGGTAGATTATTAATAAAAATAAATACCTTATCCACATGAAAAGAGAACGTAAGTTTTACAGTAAAGAATTTAAGTTAAAAGCTATCGAGTTGAGCTATGCTCGTAATAATGCAAAACAAGTAGCAGAAGAATTAGGGATACGTCCTGAGTTATTATATAAATGGCGTACTAGTTTACTTTCAGACGGAGTTAGAAGTTTTACTGGTAATGGTAATAAAAAACTAAGTCCTGAAGAAAAAGAAATAGTATTATTAAAGAAACAAGTCAGAGAACTTCAATTAGAGCGTGAAATATTAAAAAAAGCCGTGAGCATTTTTTCCAAGAGCGACGACACATCTATAAATTTATAGCAGCTTATAAAATGATGTATTCCGTTGAAAAAATGTGTAGAGTACTTGGAGTAAGTTCAAGTGGATATTATAGTTTTTTAATACGAAAAGTATCTAATAGAGCTTTACATAATCAATATGTTTTAAAGGAAATAAGAAATGTATTTGCTCGTAGTAAGAAAACTTATGGAAGCCCTAGAATACATGCAGAATTATTAGAAAAAGGAATAAAAATTTCCAAACGAAGGGTGTCCAGATTAATGAGAGCTAATCATTTACGAAGTGTGGTTAAAAAACAATTTAAAGTTACCACTCAAAGTAAACATCCTTTCCAAATAGTGCCAAATAAGCTGAAAAGAGATTTTACAACTAGATATATTGGTCAAGTATGGGTATCTGACATTACTTATATTAAAACAAATAGAGGTTGGTTATATTTAACAGTAGTTATTGATTTATGTGATAGAAAAGTAATAGGATGGGCTTTGAGTGATAATTTATCAGCAAAAGACACTGCTATTACAGCATATAGAATGGCAATTAACAATAGACCAATAGCAGGGAAATTAATATTTCATTCTGATAGAGGCGTACAGTATGCTTGTAATTCTTTTAAAAACTTATTGGAGGCAAATGGAAATATTATTAGAAGTATGAGTAGGAAAGGAAATTGTTGGGATAATGCAGTGGCTGAATCATTCTTTAAAACATTAAAAACAGAATGTGTGTATCAACATAAATTTAAAAACAGACAACATGCTAGTTTAATTGTATTTGAATACATAGAAACTTGGTATAATAATCACCGAAAACATTCTACCTTAGGGTATAAATCTCCAAAGCAATTTGAACAAGAACTTTTAAATGCAAAATATGTAGCATAATGACCCTTAACTATTCCTCCACTTTTTTGTAGGAACTTCACCCGTAGCTTCCATTACATAAAACACTTCTACATCTTTTAAGGTATTCTTTTTAACCCATCTTAGAAGTTGGTTAAATCCCTTTTTTACATTTTCAAACTCTTCTGAAGCTATCAAATATATTTCTTGATTCTTCTGTAAAACACTAATACTTACTGTGAACGTAGATTTAGAAATATCTATGCCAACACCATACTTTATTGCATCCATAAATTGAAGTTTTAATTAATCCTATTCTTCTCAATCTATGCTTGCTTTTCATTCTTGCTTACTTTATCGTAGCATTAAGTACTGTTCTGATTTTTAAAGAATAATAATGAGAGTAGAGAATCTCTTTCTTTACGATATAACTTTAGCGTTTATCTGACAGCCCACACTCTTACTCTCAAGCGATTAATGTTTAGTCTAACTACACAAGTTAATCACTTTTTTTAATTATTCTATAAATATACAAGACAGCCCGTGTGAGCTGCCTTAATTTGTTGTTTAGATAACTATGGTTCTAGTAATTTTTTAGCTTCTTTAGTATCTGGACTATTAGCTAATTTTAGAACACTAGCCATAACCTCTAACCAATGACCTTTATCATGACTACTATGAAACGAAGCACCATAAAAAGAAGCATTATTTGGATAAGTAACAATATTCCTTTTTTTACATATTTCTGAAAAAACAATTGATAAAGCTTCTTTATTGAATTCTAGTGACTGAAATTCTTTAGGTAGAACATCTACTGTAAAAAATATAGCTAAACACAAATTTGATAAATTCATATAATTAATATTATCTGGCAAAGATTTATTCAAGTATGAAAAAAAGTCTTTGAAATCATCGGTTATTATATTTTTATTCATTGCTATTTTAATAAATTATTTATTTCACCCAAACGCTCTCGTGCTACTTGAATTTGATTTGGAATTATTGTTTTTACTTCTTTGGCTAATCCATGTGGGTTAGGTGTATGTCCTTTACTAATTTCTCTGACCATTTGGTCTTTTCCATTTTGAAGCTGGCTATGAAGTTTTTCTATAACATTTTTCAACTGACTCCTTTCTGTTTTAAGTGCTTTCACAGCTTCATCCGATAGACTGACACCTACCTTAACGACGTCATCACCTCCTTTAGTAAAAAACCCAAAAAGTTTCAAAAGAGAAATCTTTATAATATCTCTTGGATGCATAAGTACAGGAGGGTTGTCTTTTAAGAATCCTCCTCTAAGATAATGAATAAAGTTTGAAGGTAATTTATCTGAACCAACTGTTAACTCATTCACACGAATATGTTCTCCAACATTATAATTTCTCCCAGCTTGTTCAGTACCAATTATATTTCCTTGACTTCTCTCATTTAAATAAATATTATCATCCCCATCATAAGGGTCGTGGTCAATAATTTCACCTCTATTATTAACAACTGTAGACGTTAGTGCATTAGAACCATTATTTATATTAACACTATCATCTTCTGAGCCACCTCCAAAACCAACTGGAGCCATTCCATCTGGGTCAAGAAAATAAATCGGATTATCAAACGCATAATTATACGGACTATGTCTTCTCATCATCTCCGCTAATGGGTCTAAGTTCATCCATCTACCTAACGCTGGGTCATAGTTTCTAGCTGATACATCATACCAATCAAGTCCAAGTTCGTCATTATATTCTTTTCCACCAAATCCATACTTATGGTCACGTCCAGTAATAACATTGTTATACCCTTTATGTTTCAGTCCAAAAGGATAGTAGTTGGATTCTTCTCTAATTTCATTTTTAAAGTCAAGATCACCATCAACATCTACTATTTGACTTCCTGTATCTCTTCTAACATCGATATGTCCATCTCCATCATCATCACTGTAAGATAGTCTAATATTCCCTAAATGATCTTTGTATTGATACACATATTGAAAAGGTCTATCAGGGTTCTGTGTTGGCTCTACATAGCCCTCTGGGTGGTTAAAGAATTGCAACACGTTGTTCTCATAGATGTAATTACCTGCATATTGAGTTGCTTTTTCAGGAACAGCAGTCGTGTTTTGAGTGACAACATTTTTTGATAATTTAACTCCTGTTGCATCGTAAACATAATTAATTGTCCCTCCAGTATTTCCGTTTGCATCTGGCACATCATATGTAAACAGAACTGACTCTGGAAGATTCAAATGATTATAACTAATAGAAGTAATCCCTTTATTCTGGTCTTTCTCCATATTCCCGTTAGCATCATAGGTATAATCTTCATTAGTATTTGTTCCGTCTTTAAAACCTTCGGAATTAGTACTAAATAAGTCTGTAACCTTAGTTAACTGATTCCCATCATATTCATAGGCTAATTGATCTATGGCTTCTGTTAAGTTATTTCTATATAAACTTAAGATATTTCCATTCTTATCATAATTCACATTTGATAAATCCAACATCATATCGGCACTTAACAAACTCCCTTTCCTTGTGTGTCCTTCTTTTATTCTATTCAAGCCATCATAACTATACGCATAACTCTTTTGTTCATTATCATTAGCTGTGTTCCAAATTATTTGTGAAATATTACCGTTATACAGTTTTGAAGTTGTTGTTCCATTCCAATCCGTTGGCAATTGGCTCCAATCACCTTCTATTGAATTATAGTTTAATTTAAAACTGAATAAATCGTTGCCTAAATTTTCAACATCGTTAATTTGTTTTAACCAACCACGGATGTTATACTTGTAATCCACAACCTGTAAAGGATTCGTACTGGTATTACCTACATTTTTTTTAATCAATTGTCCTAAAGCATCGTATGTATTGCTTACAATTAATTCAGGAGGAACATTATTTATAGTTTGTTTTTGAGTTATCAATCTGTTTTGATGGTCATAGGTAAACTCATCAAGCGTTAAAATATCTGGATTGGTGTTCTTTGTATGTAAGCTTTCAACGGCTAATACATTTCCTAAAAAGTCATATTTAGTTTTAACTTCATCTATAGTATTTAAATATTCATTCTTAGAAGCTACATAAATTGGTCTTGCTTTTTTATCATATTGAGTAAATGTTGTTATCCAATTACCTGTTTCCAATACACGTACCTTACTCCCTGTAGCTAATGTTTTGGTTTGTGTAGTAATTTCCTCTCCATTAACCGTTTCTGTCTGTAAAGGTAATATTGTGTCAAAACCATAATCATCATAATAATTTATTGTCAATAATTCGATGTTTGAATCAGGAAATGCACTTTTGTCATAATAAGACTTAGTATCTCCTACCATTAAGTATAAAGGGGATATTGTTCTGCGTATATTATTATCTCCTTTTGTTTTAAGGATAGCTTGTAAATCATCTCTTGTTTCACTAAAACTGTAAAGTCCAGTACAAGCTACTCGTCCAAAAACATCGTACTTCGTAAACAACCACTTGTTATCAGCTTTTAAGTTTTGATCTTGTGTTAATGTTGGTCTATTTTGATTATCATACACTATCGATTCCCACCCTTTTTGTGGAATTTTCTTTTCGACTAATCTATTTCTGTAATCATATTTGTACTGGTAACACAAGTCATCTATCTCGTCTTGTTCTATCTCGTATTCTGGTAGTTCGACTGTAAATGTTCCGCTTAAAGAATTTAAAGAAGGTGGTGTACCACCATAAACTACTGGAGGATAAAAAACCGTTAAATACCCATTAGTAATTGTAAATCTATATCCATTTAAAGTGGATTCCGTATTAAAACTAACATCAGGAACAGTTTCTGATAACTGATATATAGCACCCGATTTTAAAGGTGTTGAATATGCAAATTGTGCATTTAGACGCAAAGTTAATGTTGTTCCACTTAAAACTACTGATGAAAACCCTGTATGCGTGAAAAAGTTTAACATCTTACCTGCATAAGGTGGAACAAAAGATCCAGCTGAAATTAGATTCCCAAATTCTGAATACTGATTTAAAGTAATTACAGTATCAGACCCTTTTGGAGATAAAACATATGTTAAATTACCAAATTTATCATATACATATTGCGTGTCATGAATTACAGGTATGCCCTCTGAGTTTAAGACATAAGTTCGTTTTAATATAACTCTACCTAATTTATCTTTAAATTCCTCAGTTGTTCTATTTAAACCATCAACTTCTATCCAGTTCTCATCTTTAGTGATCGTTTTATATAGTTCTCCAGTAAGGTATTTTCCTTTATAGACCAACTCTGGAGTTTCTGTATTATCAGGATCAGAAAAATTGACTGCATAAAACTTAACTTCATCTACTAAATTATTTGTTTGATAATCAAACTTAACTGTATGACCTGAATTCAGACTCCAATCTTTTCCTGGAGCTGCTTGTTGTAATACCCTATTTAATGGTGATGCTTCGTATTGAACTTCACTATAAGGGTTAACAGGAATGATTTGATTAGGTAGTCCTTGGTAAATATCGTCTGGGTAATTAGTTTGATAATATAACAAAGTTGCCCCTTGAGCATCTTGCCTAAAATCCTGTGTGTTTACTCCAGATGAAGCATAAGGTAAATAGGTTTTAGATTGTCTTCCTAAAGCATCATACTCCATGTGTGTAACAATATCTGAACCATCACCTCCTGCCTTATAAGCATTGGATTGAATCGGCCTCCCTAATCCATCATAATAGGTAACTTGTTCTATTTTATCAACACCTAAAACCCCTGAAGTATCTTGAATTGCCTTTTTGTAGGTTGTTGATTTTACGTAATTCTGGTCTGTGCTTTGTCCTAATACTATAATAGGAAGCACCATTAATAGTGTGAATAATATATTTTTCATCTTCCTAGTTAGTTTTGAGATCTGTAATTGTAATCGTTTTTACTTAAAATATTTCCTTCTGCATCTTTAACATATTGCAAACGACTAAATTCATCATAATGATAGGTACTGGTATACCCCCTAGCATCAGTAACACTCGTAACACCAACCAAAGGTTCATAAGTATACGTAACTACTTGGGCATTTGGAAGCCCTTGGCGAATTTTATCCAGTTGATCTCGTAACTGACTATCTGTTAAAATCGCTAAATCTAATCCTTGTGTTAACAACATCACTGCCTCTTGCCATCCTGCATTAGTGACTTTAGCTAACACATAAGTGTAAGACTTGTCCCATATATAACTAACAGTTTCACCTGTGTTTTTAACTATTTGTGTAGGCTTACCAGCATTGTTTGTAAACGTACTAATAGATTCATAATCTGAGGGTATATAATTTAAAGCAGAAGTATTACTCCCTTTACCTTTATTGTGCGTAAAAACTTCTACAATGTTACCATTAACACCGTAACTATTGAACTGACCATAAACCTGTTCATTCTTATTAAATGTTTTCTTGCTAATAGGTATTGCTAATATATTATCATCTACTAAATCTTGTAATGTTGCTTCATTTGGATAATCTTTCGGATAAGTAATTGATGTGCTCATTCTTTGTTCTAACTGACCAGCATCTGAATATTGACTGGTAGCTGTTACTTGATTAGTAACCAATAAATCATCATTATATGTGTAATACGTTTTACTCTCCGACACCTCATTAGCAAAATAGTCTTTGGTAATAGTGTGAGTTAAACGATCTTCATACCCTTTAAAAAAAGTATTCACTCCAGTAGTATAACCTGGCCTAGAGCATGGGGTTCCAGAGCAATATAATTGACCATAAGTTCCATTGTCATTATCATATTCCTGTGCATAACACAAGTCCATATCTCCTAGAATATTCCAAGTTATAATATCCGAAGTTCTATCATAAAAATTCTCTTTATCTTTTATAGGTAAACCATCTTTAAAATAAATCACTTTTTTTAATTGTGATGAATAACTCTTTGTTGTTGATGCATCTTCATAATTATACTCTGTTTGAATATTTTCTGCAGGCTCATCAGATATATTATTAACTAGTACTTTATCATAAAAATACCCTGCTTTATACATGTTAGCATCTAGTGCAAATTCTGAAGAAAATACTGTCTTATGAACTTCTTGAAACGACTTAGTCATAACCTGATCTACTAAAAATGCTCCATGAAATCCTGAGTATTCATATTCAGTTTTTTTAGCTTCTTGATGTGTTTCATTAAAATCAGTAATGTTTTTTACACGTAAACCTCCAGTGTACACAGGAGTTTTTATATAATTACCGTTTCCGTCTTTCTTTTTTGCTTTCCAATCTAACGTTACAAAAATTAGTGGACGAGGATTTACATTTTGTAATACATCTTTCTTTACACGAAGTTCTAATATGTATTTACCTGCAGGGATGTTTGCTACTGTTGTCACACCAACAATTTTATCTGAGTCACTATAAACAGGTGTCCCTTTAATGTAAGATTCATCTGACTGTTGTATCGCAGAATAAATATTGAATTTAGAGCAGTCAATGTTATACCCGTATCCATCTAAATACTCGCAAACTTCTGATTCTGAACTAACAAAACTTGTGTAATTCCCGTACATTGAACTATACATTTGTACAGATTCGTCAACAGTAAATAGCTGATCAAAAATATATTCGTTATTAACTAATTCAGGAGAATCATTTAATAACGTACTTACTTTAGCTTGAGTATCATGGAGTATTTCCAGACCATCGTTGAAATTTGGCTCATAATTAAATTTAGTTAAACCTCCAGTGGGGTACACTATACTTTTTAATACCCCCGTTTTTAACACCCCTTCACTTTTAAACGTTCTATCAGCAAACATGTTTTGATATTGTTGAGGCAAACCTCCAAAGCCTTGTAAATTAAGTGGGACAAGTGATGAATTATTAGTTACACCATTGTAGTATCCATATAAATCTTTTGAGAAATCTCCTTTATTAGGGAGGTATCCATTTTCGTAATTAAACTTATGTGATGGTTTTCTATTTCCATCAAAGCCTACTTCATATACTTCATCTAAACGAAGGCGAGGGTCTCCAAGAAATTTTCCATATACAAAATGAAATTGTTTAGTTTTCCCTTTTAATTTATCATAAAGATCAATTCTGACTAGTTTCTTTTTCCAATCAGAAAGAGTATCATTAACTTCATCTATTTCATAAATAAAATCAACTTTTACTGCATTGCTTTCAATCACACTAATTAGCTTGTTTCTAGGGCGATATATTACAGAGGTACTTTCTTTAAATGCATCCCCTGTATATAAAGGGTCTAAAATCATCCCACATGTGATACCTTCGGCTGTACCATCTGGATTATAACCTCTGCTTGGTTGCTTCGTGAAGTTTTGAGAAATGTTATTTATAGCATATTCAAAATTATATTCTTCATAAGAAAAACTAATACTTTTATGATTAGGTGTCGTAATTTCATCAAGCATCCAACCTGTTTCCTGGGGGTCACGAGCAACATTACCGTAAGCTGTTACTGAATAATCTCTTGCAGTTACCGTAGTATTGCTATTACTTTCTTTAGTTCCGAAACGATATGTAGTTCCTTTATAATCATATGCTTTAAAACTTAAACTGGGATAAGTGGCGTCTATTATAATTTGGTCCTTCTTTGCTTTTAGTATAGCACCGTCTTTTTTAAAAATAAAACTTCCTGAATTTCCAAGAAATGAATAATTAAAATTATCTGGAGCATGATCTTTCCACTTTGCTATACTTTGAAGTGTTAATTGATCTGAAATATCACGTAAATCATGTGATTCATACCACGAAGTTTCTATAGAAGTAGTATTAGGATCTAACCATCCCATTTCATCTGGGCGACTATTAATATTTCTGAAAATACCTCCTCCAGTATTCAAAGTCCATTTTAACCCCACTGAAGAAGCTAAATCATCTACTTTAACCCCTGAAGCATGATATGATATTGAAATTGGAACTTGAACACCATCTTCTTCAACTGTAAACAATGGGATGCTAATTTGTGGGATCCCAGTTGAATAATCTACAGGTGTATTACCATATTGAGTAAAGCTGGCTGCATTTGGCGTTTGAGGTGTAACATTACTATAATGATCTATATAGCTTGATTGTGGTTGCTCTGGAGCTTCAATTTGAGAATAGCTATATAAATTACCGAATAGCATCAGTCCTAATAATATTTTATTCATAAAGTTAGTTTGGGGATTACCTAAAGTTTTAAGTGCGCAAAATTAGAAAATTAAGGAACCTTATCCTAAGCCAATATTAGGTATTTTCACATCGCTAAATATGATGATAATTTTTGTTGTATCATTTAAACTGATACAACAAATTAATCAACTTATGGAAGCTATCTATATCCTCTGTGATGCAATTTTCAGTAGACAAAATGATGCAATTTCCTGCTGGATATTGAGTCTGCCTGAATTATGTTGTTTGAGTTATAAAGTAATAATAGAAGTCCTTATTAATTTAGATTTTTAGTTTGGGAAGTTATAGCATAACCAAAGAAGTAACACCAAATAAAGCTTACCTCATTCAACTGCACAAAATCCTCACTAAGTCGCTGAAAAATCTCCTTATCTCAAATCTTTGATTGTTTCATGTCGATAACTTAATTAGCTTAGACCTTTTTAAAGAAAAACACACTTGCCTCCCCCTTTGTATCCCCCTATAAAAAAGCAAAAGCCTCAATATCAATGATATTGAGGCTTTAAAGGTGGTCCCACTTGGGCTCGAACCAAGGACCCTCTGATTATGAGTCAGTGATAGTTATGTTTCCTTTAGTTTCATATTCTTGTAAATAGTTGATTTTACTAGGGTTTAAAGAGTTTACGTTTTCTTTTGCTTTCACATTTTATCCTATTAACTATAAAAATGTTTGACCTATGTTTGACCCAATTATTTTAAATGGTTGTACAGATCTTTAAAGTTAAACTGTTTATTTATTATATATAAATTCCTTTCATTAATAGTGCACCTTAAATTAGCATCATTAAACAGTTCAATTAATAACTCTAAATCAGTTTCTTCTTCAAGTGTAAACTGTATCATACTCAATATGTCAACATTATAATAAAGGTATATTTCTACTATACCAGAACCAAACAAGGCTTTAGACATATTCTTATCATACTTATATACTTCATACTCTAGGTCTCTAATTAAAATAGTTTTTACACTTTGTAGATTAAATTCATTTTTTTCATATGATTCTCCAATTGTAAAATAATTTAGGATATCCTTCATTTTAAAAATGTGAATTCGAGTTAATTATTTAGGGTTAGTTTTTTACCCTCTTGGTCATAAAGAAGTATTATCTCTATTTTTTGTACTTTAATATGATTTCAGGATACATATTATGTAATGATAAATATTTTTCCAAAGTACAGTTTACATAACCCCCTTCTTGTTTAAAATGTTCTACTGTAGGGCTATATTTATCAAGCAATTTCCAATATAAATCATTATATACCGTTGAAAATCGTAATGATTCTTTATAGGCTGAACAATCAATTATCACTGATTTATTAAAAGATAATTGAACTAAATGATTGTCTAATGTTTTAAAGCCATAAGTAGCTACCTCTCTAATTTTTTCATATTTGAATAACCAAGAGGCCAAAAATTCCTCTTCTTCAAATTCAAAGCTCTTCAACTCTTCAATTGCATTAACTACTCCTATAAACAGATCTTTCAATTCACAAATCTTATCTAAGCTAGTTCTAAGTTTATTATACTCTTTAAAATATTTATAATCTCCTTCAAAAACGTCTGTTTTCCCTATTATTTTAGAATGATATTTATACCAGTTATATATAATAGTCAAATCTGTTATTCCATTTGAAAATTGATGGAAATCTGATAGTGCTCTCTCTATATATTCCTTTTTAGTCATTTTTAAATCAAATAATTAATGAGTTTTCCTAATCAAGGAATTGTATCTATTTCTTATACAAAATTATAGCTGATAGATACAATAATCATATAGACAAAAAGAAAAAACAAAGGATGCTTTAAGCTGAAAGACCTTTTATTCTTTAGCTTATCTCTTAAACTAAAAAATATGGCTAAAGCAGAAACGAAATAAGGAAATAGATTACTAGAAATTTTTTGGATAAAATTATAATATTGATGTGTATCTGAAAAAGCAAACACAATTACAAATAACAATGGATAACAGATAGACTTTACAACAATTTCACCTATAGATTTTGGGTCTAAACTTAAAAGGTAATAGTAAGAAACAATTATAAAAAAATATAGTGTATCTCCTTTTGAAAAACCTAAATAAAACGTGTAGAATAAGGCAAATACAGTTATTGTTTCAACTAGATGCTTTACATAATTATCTTTAAATGATTTAGTAACAAGAGTTTTTTGAATAATTATGTTTTTAGTTTCATATTTATTGTAGCTCTCTTTAATTTTTTCAACTATTGAGTTTCTTTTTTTCTTTACTGAAAAGCCTGTTTTTTTTTTAAATGAGTCATCATTTGAAAAATAAAAAAGATAGACACCTAGTCCAAGAGTTATTATGAAAAAAAATAAAAAGTTAATATATACAAAGTCAAAATTAAAAACCTTTACCCTATAATAGCTTAAAGGTATATTTTTCTTATTACTAAATTTAGGGTAATATTTTGTTAATAGCCCAAAAACAATCATTAGTATAGAAAACAGTATAATAAAGAATGATATTTTTTTGTTTTTAAAGTCTAGCATAATTTTATTTTAAATAATCATTAGAAGCTATTTTATGACTCCATACTTCTTTTCCTTCTAGGTTATTGTAGATAAATACCATTGTGACATTCAATATTTTAAAGCTATTCTTATTGCTCTTGCTACTTCTTGCATTTTGTAATTGATCTTTTTTTATTTCTTTAAATATGGCTTCCATATCTTTTTTAGTAAAGTTTTTAGTCTGAATTTTATAAAACATTATAAATTCCTTTTTCTTTGAATCATATGCAACCTTTTCAGCTATGGTATATTCATCTATTTGAACAGGTAAATTTTTATTCATGATGTCAATAGAATTCAATATGTCAGCCTGAGCTTTAATTTTATTCTCATCAACTTTATTTAAACAAGACGTTAATCCTAAACAAAAAATAAGGAATGTTAATATTTTAGCTTTTTTTATTATGTTTTTCATTATTTATTGGTTTTGGATTAAACAAATATACTTAATGGTCATTTATGATAACTGACTAGAGGCATAAAATTTCAAATTTGTCTTATATATTTTTAAGATGATTGATAAGAAAAGTTTACAAATAGCTATTGGTAAAAGAATCAGAGAACTTAGGGAAGAAAGAAACATTCCCCAACAAGTTTTAGCAAATACTTGTAACTTTGAAAAATCGAACTTTAGTCGTTTAGAAGCTGGAGGAACAAACCCAACAATTTATACTTTAAGTATAATTGCAGATAGACTTAAAGTAAACCTTAATGAATTGACAACTTTTAAAATAGACTAATTTCATATTCTTTTTACAGCAATATTAGTTAGTAAATTATTTAGTATTTACCCTTTGCAATGTTGCAACTACTAAAAATCAAATATAGGTTCTTCATAAGAACTATCTTCTCTGTTAACAAAAGACCTATCTAATAAGATTTTTTTCTCAACTCCCTTACCTCCAATAACATAATATTGTTCCGCAATTCTTGGGTGTAAATGTTTTAGAAAAACAGATTTTATTCTGGATAGATGAACATATAGAGCACCTGTTTCAAGGTTAATAACATCTTGAATACTTTGATTCATTTTGTCATAATCTTCCCTATTTGAAATACTCTTATAGTAGTTCATTAAACTGTACTCATAATTTTGAAAATCACTTAACAAAATACCTGAAGGATTATTAAGAAACAAATGATAAATACTCAATGTTAAATGACTTAACTTAATATGTAGATTGTTAAAGTCTAATAAGAAGATATTATATGACTCATCTATGTATAATTTACTTAAATGTGTTGTTAGTCTAACTTCACTTTTAGCTATAAACTTTTCTATTATGGGTAATGCATATAAAAACTGGCCATTATCCTTTAACTTATCTATGCTTTCTAATATGCTATTTACTTCCTCTTTAGTCTCTTCATTAAGTTTAATGTTTTCATCATAATAAGCATCAAAATTTGAAGGAAGATAATCGTATTTTAAAACTAGGAAACTTGCAATATAACTTTCTATTTTACTAGCAATATTACTCTCAGTTAAATTTGAAGTATCTGTGAGTTTTACATTAGATTCTTCTATGGATAAAAAACCATTCTTAAGTTTAATTTCACTACCAATATAATTTAGTAAATACGTATTTAAATCATATTTAATTATTTCACTAGATTGTAAGGTAGCTTCAATGGATAACCGAATCTTGGATATATTAGGGAAACAGTAAGATATTAACCTATGAACATCACTATGATAAACCAAAGCAGGAACATGCACAAATAGCTTACCTCTATCTCTAAATTGAGTAGTTACTCTGTTTAAATGAGCCTTAATATAGCTATTAACTAAGTCATTGTTCTCATTCTCTATATAGAATATATAATTATCTAAACTAAAATAAGTTTGACTGAATTTTGAGTTCAACACATCTTTAGTAATTGATATTGTCCTCATTTAATTAATTTAAATTTAATTGATATTTTCCTCTTATGAAATCATTATAGTATTCTCCATATGAATCTGCCTTTTTAAAATTATTCCAAATGTGTATGGGTACTTTTTGAAATAGGTATTCCTTTTTATCTGTTCTTAATATTAAAAATCCTACATGATTATCACAACTGAAATACTTCAAACTTCTAATCCATGAACTCTTTGAAGAATCTATTGATTCAGATAAAATAAAACTTGCATTTGATATCATTTTAGTAGCTTTTGAATAGCTATTAAAAGTAACAGGTAAAGTGTCACAATTTTGAGCTTTACAACTAAAAGTGAATAGTATTAATAAGAAACTTAATGTCTTTAACATTGTATTATTTTTATTTGTTTTTTGGTAAAACGCTATTACGTATATCTCTGAAAATTTTAAAGCAGAATATTTACACTTTTAAGCTAAGATATGAATAAAGGTACACTTGCGTTAAATTTTTAAATCATCAGAAAAGCTATAAAATGAGTTTTTAGTAATTATCAAATGATCTAATAAATTTATATCTAACAACTTTGCTCCTTCTTTAATTCTCTTAGTTAATGCAATATCATTTTTGCTAGGACTTAGATTTCCACTTGGATGATTATGTGCTAAAATAATACTTGAAGCATTTCCTTTTAAAGCTATTGAAAAAATAAGTTTAGCATCTACAAAAGCACCTGATACACCACCTTTTGAGAGGTTAAAGATTCCTAGTACCTCATTAGCTCTATTTAAAAGCAAAAACTTGACTTCTTCTAATAGTTGAATGGTGTCATTATTCCACATTCTATTAAATATTTCGTGAGCATCTTTGCTACTAGATATTTTTACACGATTCTTTATTTTCGGCTCATAAGAAACCTTTATTTCAGAAATTTGCTGTTTCATTAAAATCTATTTATTAAAAAATTAAGCACCTCTTGGTTATAGAGGTGCTATTAAATTACATTACTTCTTCTTCCACTTCGTTTGTAGAAAACACTTCTAATTTTGGAGGTAAAGCATTACCGTAAACAACATTGTTTATTTGAGCTTCTTCTTTAGAAATGTATTCGTAATTGTGTGATAATTCAATTACTTCACCAGTTTCCTTAATGGTGTATTTATATGCATCACATTCTACTTTGTTTATTGAGCCATCAAATTGTTCTCCAATAAATAATTTACATGAAGTCTCATCAAATGTTGTTGGCAATGATGCTGTTCTAACTGTAGCATAGTATTTACCTGTTTTTTGGCTTTTAATCATTTCTAATCCACCTTGTAAAATTAATGCTAGGAAAGAAGTTCCATCTTCTTTTGCAATTACTTTGTAGTCTTTTACTGTTACCATTGATTTGAATATTTTATGAGTTAAACACTGAGTCAAATTCTTGATTTTCTTTACGTTTAAATATGTAAAAGGATTAACTATTTTATACTGCAGAAAAAAATAGTAGAAATCAAAGACCTAGGGGGGCTTTTAAAAACCCCAAAGATTAGCGGGGGTCTAGAGTAAGGGAGATTATGCTTAAATATTTTTTCAGAAAAATTTTAAAGATATTTTTTAATATATAAGAGATGAAATACTAGTCTGTATAGCTAGTATTAGTGATGCTTTATATACCCTTAAGTAGGTATTGTTATTTCATTTTAAAACAAGTATTTTAGGGGAAATATACTTGAAATCATAGAACCTTGTTGTTTAGTAGGTTCGTTGATAGTATTGGTGCAATTAAAAATTAAACTATAGAATAAATTAAAATAATTACAATTATATAATGAAAAACTTAATAATTATTGGAAATGGCTTTGATTTAGCCCATAATCTTAAAACTGATTATAAAAGCTTCATAAAACATATAGTAGATACACATTTACAAGACAAGACAAAATACAATCACTTACTATATTTAGGCGAAAATTACTTTAGAAGTTTTGAGGATTTAATTCTATTATTTAAAGAGAATAATGACACTCGTGTTGCATTAAAAAGTAGTGGTTCTATGATTAAAAATTATTTTCTACTAAGGCTTTTAATGGATGTTTCCCTTCAAAACTGGGTAGACATCGAATCAAAATATTTTCAAATTTTACTATCTATCAAGGATGGAAAGCAAAATAATATATCTATTGAAAACTTCAATCAAAACTTTTTAGAGATTAAACAGATTCTTGAAGATTATTTATTTTCAGAGGAGAAAAATTATAAACCAGTACAATCATATCAGACTTTTTTTAAGGCAATTTCAAACTTAGATTCTTTAGTTCTTAACTTTAATTATACTAATACTGTTAAGAAGTATATTAATGGGTCAAATTTGAAAAAAATACAAATACACGGTGAGTTAAATAATATTGAGAACCCTATAATTTTTGGTTATGCAGCTAATGATAGTGAATCAAGGGGTTTAATTAATACGGGAAATAATGAGTTCTCTAGATATATTAAAAAGCAGTGTTATAAAAGGACTACTAGTGAAAGGCAATTAAGAGATTATCTTAATAAAGGAGAATTTAATGTTTTGATATTAGGTCACTCTTGTGGCTTGTCAGACAAATTAATACTTAATCAAATATTCAACAATAATAACCTAAAAACAATTAGAGTGTTTTATTATCAAGAATATGAGGATTATTTTAACAAACAAGTAAATATAGATAGGATTATGCAAAGTGAAGTAAACCTAATTAAGCTTAAAGAATTTGGAGACAACCAATCTACAAGGATGCCACAATATAATGACAAAGAAGAGCAGTTTGTGAATTTTAATAATTTTATAAATTCTATAAGAAAGGAGTTAACTCCCAAAAAACGCATATCATCTGTAAGTTATAACTAAAATAAATTCAAAATATTAATTAGCTTTTATGTAGGTGGAGTTATATTAATGAAAAGACGGATTTTAATTGAATAATTTGCGAGATTTAAATAAATATATTATATTTTTGGAAACTAAATTTTTTAGAAAATTATAAATGGACAATAAAATAGATGCTTTCGAATATCTTGTTTATCAACTCCAAATGTGGCACGAAAAAGAATCAGAATCAAATCAGAATGATTTAAGTGTTTTAAAAGTTCTAAAATTATTATTCTTTGTTTCTGCTGTTGATACTAAACAAGACTCTGAAAACACATTGTTAGATAAAGTGTTTACTAACTTTGTTGCAATGCCTTATGGTCATGTGGAAAGTGATGTATACACAAACATTAAGCAAAAAGCTCATGCTAATATTTATATCAACAACACTAGCTCAACTATAAGAAAAAGTTTTGAGATAGATAATATTGATATTGATATTAGAAATAGTATTGATACCTCACTTACTAAAATAAAAAAAATCAATCCAAACATAATTAAGTATTCTTCTTTTGATTTGGTAGATTTAAGTCACACTTGGTATTCTTGGCAATATTTCTATAAAGAGGCAGTTTCTGAAGGAGTTTATAGTAAGTCTATTCCTGTTGATGAGATAAAGTCAGAAGAGAAAATATATCAACTTTAAATACAAGGAGATTGTCAGAAATAAATGATATTCAAGACTTTCTTGAAGGTAAATTCCCTGAGAAATGGATAAACAACTATTTGTCAGAGGAATATTTATCAGATGAAAATCCAGATAAAGAGAGTTTAGGTAAAGAGCATTTAGATGATAAAAAACTAGAAAAAGATGTCATAATTGTAGTGGATTATGTCTTTGATAAGTTTTGCGTTTCTACATTAAAAGGGGAGTATATAAGTGACGAAAAACTTTCTGTTGAAATAAAAAAACTAGATGCATTTTTAGATGGTAATTTTGATGTTTATATTGAAGCTCCTTCAATTCAAAATGAAATTTTAAAACTAGTAAAAGAAAGGTTAGTTGGTACTATAAAAGTCTTTACTAAAACTTATTTGAATTTTTTAAAATTATTAGAAACCTATCATAAGTATCCGCAATTAGATATTATTTCTGTTTCTAGCCCTTCAATTCAAAAATACCTCCCAAAAGAGGAGCATGAAGATACTTTTCAAAAATTAAATTTTTACCACTACTTAGTCCTTTTAAATAAGTATGACCATTTTTTTGGAGATACAATTGAGTTTTATGAAAACTTAATTCAGCTTGACAATTTTATAGCAGGAAATAAAATAGTTAGTAAGTACAGAGTTGTATTGAAGGAAAAAATACAATTTTTAAAGTATAAATGGGAAACAAGACACAGAACTTTATTTAGTGAAAACACAAACACTATAAAAGGATATATTGTAGATAATGAACTATTTATCTCAAATGAAAAGCCGATTAACACTTCAAATAATGAAAAAATAATTCAATGGGGAGATCATATTGAATCTCATTATGAAATAGGAGATTGGAAGTATAAGATACATTCTGATGTAGCAAAAATGGACATCTCTAATATTGAAACTTTAAGTTTTTTAGAGATTCATAAATTAATTAAGTATTATAAAGATGTAAAGCCGAATTATCATAATTTGTCTGAGATTGTTGATTTGCTTAAAGAGAAGACTAATAAAGAGGAGGTATATACTTTTAATAAAATTTACAACTACGCTCTTAATAATCAATTTTCTCTTCTTTTGGAGCAAGAAGATATTAAAGAAGAGGAAATTGTTCCATTAAAAAGAAGGATTGAGAATTTTCAAAGTAGATGTAAAACAGACAACTTCTTCGTAGAATACAAGTATATTTCTCATTTAATAAAGAAAGTTGAATTCGAATATGAAAACAGAAAAGAGTTTGATAATATTGAATCAACAACAAAAACATTAAATAGATTAGATGAGTTAATTGAGTCTTGTGGTAATAAGTTGATTTGGTCTCAAAATCATTATAACCATTTATTTCAACTCCCTTATAATGAATGTTTAGTTTCATCTAACTTAAAGGAACTTCCAGATGTGTATTATGCTTCATCTTTTGTGTTGCCTTTACCCTTAGAAGAAAGTCAAAAGGAATTTAATAGTATAAATAAAAAATACAATAGGTTAAACTCACTTGTGTCTTCTGTATCTTCTTTAAATAAAGAATTTAACACAATAAAGGAGTTGAAAGAAAATTTAAAAGCTAATGATTTTAGATCTCTTGAAATTATTGGGGTATTTACAGCTATTGTAGCTTTTGTTTTAGCAAGTATTCCTTCTTTTAAGTTTATTACTACCTTTAATCAAGCAGCTCTATTTACATCTATTTTGGCTTGCTCGCTATTTTTATTAACATTTACGATTCTGTCTTTTACTAGAGGCATAGATAAAGTAATGAAAAACTTATGGTTTATAATTTCAGTTGTTCTACTATTTTTATTTTCTATTTTTATTTTTAGTAAAGATAAAAAACCTAAAAAGGAAGAAGTAAAAAAGAAAGAGACTTCAGTTTCAAATAAAATAGAGCTTACAATAAATGATGTGAATTACACTAAAAACTCTAAAAGGGTAGATTCAGTAGAGATAATAAGTTCATTAAAAAAAAGCCCTAAATCTAATTAAAGAAATAAGACTTCTTCTTTTTAAGTTTCTCATACAAAAACCAACTATTTGGCTCTATTGTTTTTTAAAGTTAAAACTTCTAAAACAGGTGCGTTTTCTATATTTTCAGGTATGATAATATCATCTCCTTCTTTTAGAATGACACTGTCTATATTATTTAATGAAATCTCCCAAGCATTTTTAATAATCAGTTCTTTTTTCTTAATGCCCCTAGTAAGATCTGGAACAAATTGACCGCTACTATTCATAGATGCTGGGTAAAGGGTATAGGAATTGAACTTCTCATATAATTGAGTAAGGTTGTCTAAATTTCTTGAATTAAGTGCATTTAATTCATGGGATTTAGATGCTAAAATAAATTCATCACCATCTTTTTCAACTCCGTTTATGTTACTAGTAATATGAACTCTATACCAGTGTGGGTTTTCAATACTTATACCTTTTATAACTGATATTCTTATCCTTTCCTTTTCATCATCTTCACCAATGTTTTTTCTCCATCCATCAAATATTTTTTTTCCTTCCTCAAAATTTTCAAATAAAATAGTTAAGCCTAGTTCATTATTTCTATCAATCAAAAACCCAAAGGCTTTCCAATTGGCGTTATCCCATAAGGTGTTATCAATCACTGAGTATACATTTCTTTTATTATGTGGTGTATTTTTAAAATCTATATTTTTTTTTGAATCTATTTCCTCTTTAATCTCAAACTCTTTAACAGCCAAGTTCATTGGTTGTTTTCTAAGATTTTTATATTTTTTATGCTTTTTTTCATTATACCAATCCTCAAAAAATATTTTTGGATTATCACCATAAAAGTCTTGCGCAAAAAGCTGATGGTTATAAACAAGAGAAACTCTATGATACACTTCCTCTTTCTCAAAAATGTTTTTTAAAAACTCGTTATAATTATCAATGAAAAAATTTCTAGATAAGATGCTAGCAATAAAATTTAATGAATTCTTCCATAACTTATCTCTTAACTCAAATCTGAAATAGTCACCTTTATTAACTTCTAAAACAAATTCATTGGATTGATCTAGTGGAGTTGTTTTTAATGTTTCTATTTGTGAGTTTTCTTTTAAGAATATTTTAATTTTCTCTGTTGTAGGTACAATATTTTCAAAAGATGTAGAAAAAAAACTTTCCATGAGAGCTAATATAGATTCAGCTACTAGAAACATTTCTTTGTCCTTATCAAAAATTAATTCAATTTTTACTCCCAATATTTTAGACTTAAATGTAATTTCTTCCCTATTTAAAAAATCTGTTTCATATAGAAATTGATTTTTGATTGGTTGACTCACAATATTAGACATAAAATCATTCAATTTCTTTTCTCCAAATTCTTCGTGATTTACTGAGTCAATGACTTCTTTAGTGTGTCCTAAAATATATAATAAAGAATCAGAAGAAAATTCTAATTCTACACTTTCAAGAGAATTTGGAATTTTCCCAAATTCATCAATACTTAGCTCAGAATTTAAGAATCTATTAGCTAATGAAATATCTATAAAAGAAAGAGTATTATCTCTTTCTCTTTCTTTTTCAATATCTATTTCTATCTGTTTAGATAGTACACCTATTAGTTCACACACTGAAAGTAAAGAAGGTATTCTACCCAATAGAAGTTCATTTTTAGCTAACTCTATATTTATATTATAAGTTTCCTTATTAAAATATCCTTCTTTAAACCAAGTTTTTAATGACATAGCTGAAGCAAAGAGTAAACAATTATGTGAAGCCCATAAGAGCCCTAAGTTTTTGTAACAATCGGAAAGCATTCTTAGACTAAATATCAAAGTTCTTTCGCTTTCTTCTTTAGATAATTTGACAATTACTTTTCCTAGATAGATTATTGCATCTTTATATAATCCAGCATCAAACTTATTAATTGCCCTTTTAATGAATGTATCACTGGCTGCTAATTCAGAATTTCTCTTTTCATTAATTATAGCTAGTTTGTCTATTAAATTATCATATTCTTTGCTCTCTGGAAATAACTTCCCAAATATCATTATAGATTTATAGGTAGTATCAAAGGGGAAGCTTAAGTGGCCTTCTATTTTTGAAACAATATCATTTAAATTAGAAAAAATTACTTCACAATCTTTTTCATCGTCAATATAATCGTAAACTAAAGATAGGTTATGTAAAGTGTCTGCTGTTAAGGATGTAGTGAAATTCTTTTTATCTTTAGACTTTATTATTAGTAATTCATATAAATCTTTTTTTTCTTCTTCAATATTTATTAGATCATCTATTTCGTTTTGAGTCTTTAATACAGTAACTAAAGTATGATATAATTTGATTGAATCAATGTTTGAATCATTAATAGCATTCTTTTTAACCTTGTGGAAATTTTCAGTGAATATTTCAAAATCATTAAACCAAAAAATAGCTGTCCATGCTTGTTGATAGTATATTCTACAAAGTTGATTTTTGTTATTTAATTTCTTGGCAAACCTTAACGTTCTTAAAAATTTACCATCTATAACCTCCCTAGAATTCTCTAATTCCCTTGACAAGATTGTGCTATCTAAACAATCTTCAACAAGTTGATAGTCTACTTCAAAATATCTATTAGGGGTTGATATATTAGACTCTAATTCTTTAATTCTTTTTTCTCTATCAATATCATTTTTCCCTTGAATATGTTCTATCTCTTTATAGTCATTAGACATACCTAAAGTGTCTACCGCTAATTGTATTAAATCATTATTAATTATTTTTTCTATGACCCACTCACCATCTAAAATAATGATATCAATTTGAAATTCTTTGATAAACTTATCTTGTGCATCTTTTTTTTTCTTACTTGATATTTTACGGTTACTAATAAAATATATTTTGGTGTATCCTCTATTTGTAGATAAGATGCTCTTTATGTCACTTCTTAGTTTACCTCTCCAATCTTCTTTACTAGATATTGCAAAAGCCCAATTTTCACCTTTTTCCCATCCACTTTCAGGAGTATACCATTTATTGGATATACTTTCTGAAACAGGATATGTTTCTGAGTCTGTTTTTCCATCACCTCCTCCTGTTGGACCTACTTGAGGTATTAGATTTGGAACTACATATTTTTCGGCAAGTTTTCTAGCTAATGTTTCAAATTGGTCTTGTTTTTGATTTATAGATATACTTTCTATTTCATATGCTAAAGTTTCTTTTGGCAACTTTACTTTATATATAGTTTCAGAATCTGAAAAATATTCAGGCCTTAAGTTTTTATAGATATCATTTGGTGTTTTTGAATCAAAGTCTTTAATTTTCATGGAAAAGGAAAAATGTTAAAAAGGAAGTAAGTTACTAAATAAAAGAACCCAACTCCTAATTAAAGAAGTTGAGTTTCACTCTATTCAGAAACAAATATTAATCTTCATTACCGTAAAATATCTTTGATTATCTTCTATAGCTACTAAACCTTTAGATTTAAAGGCTTAATAATTGTTTTTCCTTGTCAATAAATAGATGATTTAGCCTCTTTTGAAAACTAGGGTGTTTGTTATATAATTGACTTAAAAGATTCATATCATTACACTCATTAATTTCATCTATTATTTCAGGCTCAGTTATAGAATTATTACACCAATCTAATACTTTATTTCCTGTAGATGAATTAATCATAAACTCTGGTTTGTCAACAAACAAACCTGTTCTATCTTTTGAAGAGATGCTTAGGTGTTTTGAGTTAACATCAAATACTATTGTAAATTCATAGTCAACGCCATCTCTTTGTATTGGTTTAAGCCCCATTTTTTCAGGAACATATTTTCCATTCTTTAAATTAAGTACATAGGATTGTTTGGTTCTCATTGTTGCTATTAAGTGGCTCTTGGTCTGCAAGATTTTATTAATGAATTCATTGTGTCTTAAAGTAACCTTTTCCCAATTCACAAAACTATTCCCTTTTAAGGAAGCATGATAGTTTAGTAAGTTACTCCAAGAATGGGATATACTATCAATTATTATCACCTCCATATTCGCATTTTCACATACTTCTATTGCTTTTATATACTTTTCTGGAGTATATGGTGGTTCTAACGAAATAACATTGTAGTTTCCAATATGGGCATATAAATCAGCACTCTTGTTTTCGGTGTCAATAATTACCACTTTAGAATAATCATTATTTGATAGTCCATAAGCCAATAATAGGCTAGAATATGTTTTTCCTGCACCACTAGGTCCATTAATTGCTATTTTAATTTTTGCTTCATTCCTTTTTGATTGTCTTATTAGCATAATCTTATGTTTTTGAAGGTTGATTTTAAATTAGATTATTTTTCAGTTGAATCTGGATAGATTTATCACATGATGAAAAAAGCTCTCAAATAAGGAGAGCCTTTCTAAATAACATTAAGAAGCATATTGTAACTTGGGTTCTTTTAAAAGTTTTAACATAGTATCATCCATGACTTTATTCTCAAAATCTTTAAGGTATGTCCTAGTTACTCTTACATCTCCATGCCCCATAAGCTCACAAATTAAATCTTCAGAAACACCCGCAAACTTTAGGTTGGTAGCAAAACTGTGTCTTATTACATAAGAAGTTACTTTTTGTTCTACACCTTGGATTCTTGCTATCTCCTTCAAGTCTTTATTGAATTTTTTTAATGTTTTTAGCTTTCTATTTTCAATTTGAAGAGGTGTTAAGTTCTCTTTTAATAATATTGGAAAGACATAAGATGTTTCTCTTTTTTGAGTTTTGTAATAGGCTATAATATCCTTAACGGGTTCTAGCATTTTAATATTAAACCTGCCTTTTGTTTTGGAACGGATATATAGAATCTTATTTTCTTGAATATTATCCCATTTAAGTTTCATCATATCTGTAAAGTTCATTCCTCTCATATAGTAACTAAAGATGAAGTAGTTTTTAGAATTTATTAAGTGAGGATACTTATTTGTATCTAAATCCTCCATTTTACCAACTTCATCTCTTGTTAGAGCCTTCTTTATAGATTGACCTTTTAATTTGGATACTTTATATGTTTTAAAGGGGTAATATTTCTCATCTACAATGCCCTTTTTAATTGCGTCATTAAACAAGGCTCTAATTTCCCTCATTTTTACACCAATACCACCATCTGTATTTTCGTTTCCTCTTAAATAAGTTTCATACTTGTCTAATAAGGTTGGGGTAATCTCTCTAAAAAGAAGTGCTTTATTTTTATTGAATTTGAAGAATGAATTAAAAGTATCTTTATATACTCTTGCATTTCCAGTTCTTCCAGCCTTGTTTAGGTCTTCTATTTTTTCCTTCCAAAAAAGAAGCACACTTATGTTTCTCATTTGTATCCCTCTAAATTTTTCTTCAAATTGAGTAAGGGTAAAATCTATATCATCCAACCTGTACTCGTCAATGATTTTTAATGCTTTCTCTTCACGCATTATTAAACCAAGGTTTACTTGTCTATAATTTGGATGGTTTTTTTTAAACCTTTCCTTGTCACTATCCCAATCCTTTTCTAAGCAATTTATGCCTAGTGAAATTAATTTTGTTTTTCGGTTCTTTGTAATTCTTAAAACTATTGGATATAATCCTTTTTTGTTTTGTTTTTTTCTTAATAATATATTTATGCTTGCCATGTTAATTTCTTTTTTTAATGTGACAGATTCCTAGTCCCCTATGTTGGGAATATGTCACATTACTTATTGATTAATTCTCTAAACTTATTTTGCAACAATGTTTTTAACTCTGCTTTTAGGGTTAGTAAGTTGTGGCCAATTAGTAACTCATTAAACTCTCTTTTTTCTTCACTTTTTTTGTTCCTATTTATCCTAGTAAATTTCTCCCAATGAATGAAGCTTAAAAATGCATCTAAAGTTCTTTTTTCTTCTATGATAAGTTGACTATAATCATCAACTATTGTCATTTCATCAAATCGTTTTAATAAATAGTCAAACAGATTATGGAGGCTTTTTTTGTTTTTTAAATCTTCTAGATTATGAACTCCAAGTTTGTTAAATTCAATGCCTTTAGTGAATTTTATTTCAAACCGTAATATGTTTTCAGCTAGACCAAACTGCTTGGCTTTGTCATATATTTTGATTGAATAGTTACTATGGACATATTCTTTTAGTTTTCCTTTGCCCTTAAACTCTTTATCATGATTAAAACCTTTAAGTTGATGCATAATAATATTATACCTAATTATATCTTCTGCTGATTTAGGAACAATGATGTTTAATCCAAATTCAAGTCTTGATAATCCAACAGATTTAATGCCTTTTATCTTATCTTCTAAATAGTCTATGGTATCACATAAGTCAGAGTGATGAAAATCATTGTAATTTTGGTTTCCATTTCCTGATAAACTATTGCATAGTTTGTGGATAGAGTTTTTGACAGTTGCGGTGTTACTAGAAATAACTATATCCATTATGTCTAATTTGGTTTTATAAGGGTATTTTAGTTTTCTTGTATGATACTCTACTGTTACATCCAACTCTTTAAAAATTTCATTATTACAAATTAGTGGCTCAATAATACTTTTATCCTTGTACAATACTTTGATGAAATCTACCATAACTAAAGGCTACTGTCTTTAGATAAATAATTTTCTTGCTCTTGGTTTAGCTCATCTGTAGATGGTATTTTTTTACTGTATATCCATGCCTCTATATCATCTTTACGGATGTATTTTTTTTTGCCTCCGGGATTATAAAAGTTTATTTTATTACCGCTAGTCATTTTGTAGATGCAAGACATCGAAACACTTAAGTACTCAGAAGCTTCCTCTAATGTAAAAAACTGTTTTTGTTGTAATGTTTGTTTTAAGAGCAAGCCCTTAATTTCTTTTAATTCATTTTGGATAAAATCCATAACTTTAAATTGTTACAGATATGCGCATATCTTTGTTAATAGTTCAACAAATTTATATATCAAAAAACCCTTTGTTTACATAGTGTAACAAAGGGTTAAGGTAAAGTGTAAGGTATAGTGTAAGGTTACTTTAGATACTCGTTTTTAAGTTTTAAAAGTAGAGTGTCTATTTTAATTTTTTCATTTTGGCTCTTATCTTTCCCTCTTGATAGTGAAGCATAGATATCTGTACTTCTAAGAATTTTACGTTGCTTATTTAAAAATACAGTGCTTTTTTCAATCATAATATGATTGAAATTATGAAAAAATGGTTTCAAGGATTCAAGATAATACGAAGTAATATAATTGCTCTTTGTAAATCTTATTTTACTAGTTATTATTTGAGGGTTGGGTGATATTAAAGCATTAATAAAATCTGCTTCTGAGATTTCAACATCATCAATCAAATCTAATTTACATGTAGCATCATAAAGTTTTACGAAAAATGAAGATTTTAGATCTTTGCATTGAAAAAAAGAGTTTTCGGTATTCTTATTTAGATATATAAAGCAATCATGGTGTTTAATAATGTTTTGGTATATCTGTTTTAAGTTATCTAAAGTTTTCAAGAGGCTATCTTCAATTATAGTTTTAGATTTTTTATTATCAAATAAGTCTACTTTCTTCAAAAGCACTTTTAAATCATCAAATACATTAGATAAATATGATTTTTGGTCTATAGTGTTTTTTAATGAAGCAAGCTTCTCTTTAATGTCGATGTAATTTTTTTTATCTGCCTTTTCAAGTTTAATTATCAAGAATTTATCTCTGTCAATAATATCAACAATACATGCTTCATGGGAAATGTCTTTCATATAATAACCGTATTCTGGTATAAAATAATAGTCGTCATTTTTGAGGTCTTCATTATCTAAAAAATCTTTTTGAATATCTTTTAGTCCATTAAAAAATAACAAGTCGTAATAAAAAGAAAAAATTGAATTTGTGTTATGCATTATATTATAATCAAAAATGTAGGGAATAAATGTACAAAAGAAAAAGATGATTTGTTTGACCTATGTTTGACCCATGAAAACAAAAAAGACCTTACATTGCTGTAAAGTCTTTGTTTGAAGGTGGTCCCACTTGGGCTCGAACCAAGGACCCTCTGATTATGAGTCAGATGCTCTAACCAACTGAGCTATGGGACCGAAATCGTCTGCAATATTACTACTTATTTACAGATACACCAAATTATTTTATTAGTTATCTTTAATTTCTTGGCAAAGTTCTATTAAAGTACCATTGGTTGACTTAGGATGTAAAAAGGCAACAAGCTTATTGTCAGCACCTTTTTTAGGTGTTTCGTTTAAAACTACAAAACCTTCCGATTTTAATCTTTTTATTTCTGCTTCAATATCTGTTACGTCAAATGCAATGTGATGCACTCCTTCTCCCTTTTTAGCAAGGAATTTTGCAATCGGACTATTTTCATTTGTCGCTTCTAATAATTCAATTTTATTTTCCCCAACTTGAAAAAAGGAAGTGTTTACGCCTTCGCTTTCAACTGATTCAGTTTTATAGTGAGGTTTTCCGAATAATTTAGCGAATAACGCATTTGATTCTTCTAAATTCTTAACAGCAATACCTATGTGTTCAATCTTATTCATTTACTAATTGTTAATTATATGGTATAATAGACAGTAAAAATACATTAATATGCCATTTAATGATTGGATTTATTGTAAAAGAAAAATGATGCTTTTCTTCTTTATATGAATTAGAAAATTAAAGCATAGCCTTAGTTGAGGTTTCAATTTATAATGAAATAGAAAGGAGAGAAGGGTGTTTTATTGCGGTAAATTCAAATATTAAATGGTATTGTCTTACTTTTGTGGCATGGAAAGTAATAGACAAAAGAAAATAGCGGGAGTTTTGCAACTTGATTTGGTAGATGTACTTCAAGGAGCAGCAAGAGAAGGGGGATTAAATGGAGTGCTAATTTCAGTAACTAAAGTTACAGTACCTACAGATTTATCATTAGCGAAAGTATACTTAAGTATATTTCCAATTGATAAAGCTAAAGAGTTGATGAAGGGTATAAAAATTAATAAAGCTGCTATAAAACATGAAATAGCACAACGTACCAAACATCAACTAAGAAGAATGCCAGAACTGTTCTTTTATTTAGATGATTCATTAGATTATATTGATACTATTGAGAAATCTTTAAAAGGAAAAGAAGACCCTATTAAAGACTCAGACTTACTAGAAGATAGAGATATCATATAATTTAGTTGAAGTTTTCTCTCTACATAGCAAAACGATATCTTTTTACAAAAAGCAGTAATAACGCCATAAATATTATTTCCAGAATAGCATCAATGGGTGTTATTTTTGGGTCTCTATTATTATTGGTGGTTTTATCAGGATTTGCTGGCTTAAAAGCATATACATTATCCTATTCAAGCGTTGTAGACCCTGACATTAAAATTAGTCCTTCAGTTGGGAAACGACTAGAAGTAACTCCTGCACAATTAGAAAAGCTTGATAATAGCTCGAATATTATTAGTTATAGTAAAGTAATTGAGGAAAAGGTTTTTTTAGAATTCAAGTCAAAAACAGAATTAGCGATACTTAAGGGAGTAGATGAAAAGTATATACAAACAATACCTATTGATACTACTATATTTGCGGGAAAATGGCTAGAACCCAAAACCTACCAAACAGTATCTGGTTTATTTTTAGCCGACAAACTAAGTTTAGGTGTTTTTGATTATTCAGGTAAATTAAAATTGTTTGTCCCTAAACCAGGTAAAGGACAGCTAAACAGCAATTCATATAATTCTATTTCAGGGTCGAATGTTGGCTTGTTTGATGTAAATGAGATTTATAATAATCAGTACTTATTTGCATCATTGGAAGCTACTCAGGAGTTATTGAGTTATAAACCAAATACAATTACTTCACTTGAGATTAAAGCAATTGAGGGGGTTGATGAAGATGCGTTAAGGATTGAATTGAATGCTATTTTTGATAGCATCATTGTAAAAAATAAAATGGAACTCAATGACGCGGTTTATAAAATGTTGAATACTGAGAATATTGCGGTGTATTTAATATTTACCCTAATACTTATCATAGCGCTCTTTAATGTTATTGGATCAATTATTATGATGATTATTGATAAAAAAAGAGATTTGAAAACCTTATCTAATTTAGGAACTCCCATAAAAGAAATCAAGCAAATATTTTTTCTTCAAGGCGCGTTATTGACGTTTATAGGAGGAAGTGTTGGTGTATTATTAGGGGTGCTATTGGTGGGGTCTCAATTATTATTTGAATATGTTACGATACCTGGGACAACCATTCCTTATCCAGTAGAGTTAACTTTGATGAATGTACTTATAGTCTTATTAACAATATTCTCATTAGGACTAATAGCTTCAAAAATTGCTTCATATCGTATAAGTAAAAAGATGATTAATGCTGTCTAATATATGAGAGGAACCTCCAGGATGAAGGCACAAGTAAAGTGATTAACAATAGTATTTTTTTTTAGAAAAGTTAGTTGCTAAAAGTTATACCCACTGGCGGGTTAATCAAACTGATAATCTTTAAACTTCAAAGCAACTTCGTCTAAAACATCAAAAACACCAGCTGAATCATCAGTAGTTACCATTTTAATTCTATAGTCTTTAAAATCTCGGATTCCTTTAAAGTAATTGGTGTAATGACGTCTAGTTTCAAAAACACCTAATTTTTCACCTTTCCAATCCAAACTCATTTGTAAATGACGTCTTGCAGCACTTACACGTTGTTCCATTGTAGGAAGTTTCATGTGTTCACCAGTATTGAAAAAATGTTTTACCTGATTGAAAAACCAAGGGTTTCCAATGGCGGCTCTACCAATCATACATCCGTCTAGCCCGTATTCATCACGCATACGCATAGCGTCTTCTGGAGTTGTAACATCACCATTTCCGAAAACAGGAATATGCATACGTTGGTTGTTTTTTACTTCAGCAATTGGTGCCCAATTAGCATCCCCTTTATATAATTGTGCTCGGGTACGACCGTGAATTGAAATTGCAGCACAACCAACATCTTGTAGGCGTTCGGCAACTTCAACAATTTTTATAGAGTCTTCATCCCAGCCTAAACGTGTTTTTACAGTTATTGGTAAGTTAGTGTGTTTTACCATGGCTTCAGTTAGGGAAACCATCAGGTCAATATCTTTTAAAATTCCTGCACCAGCACCTTTGGAAACTACCTTTTTTACGGGGCAACCAAAGTTGATATCAATAATATCTGGTCCACTAGCTTCTACAATTTCTACAGAACGTAGCATAGACTCTAGAACTGCTCCGAAAATTTGTATTCCAACAGGGCGTTCTTTTTCATAAATATCCAATTTCATGGTGCTTTTTGCAGCATCACGGATTAAACCTTCTGAAGAAATAAATTCAGTGTATACCACATCCGCACCTTCTTCTTTACATAAAGCTCTAAAAGGAGGGTCACTTACATCTTCCATAGGTGCAAGTAATAACGGAAAGTCTGGTAATTCTATGTCGCCTATTTTAACCACGTGTTGAAATTTTAGTGCAAAAATACTATTTAATTCTTTATGACTAGTAGAAGAAAGTAAATCTCCTCTCTCACAGAGAGAGGGCTAAGGTGAGAGTGTATTACTTTTGCTGTAAAATGCGTATTTCAGTAGCTCCTATCCCGTATTCTCGATAGTCAGCTTCGTAAAATTGGATGTTATCATAACGACGTAACATACTATAAATATCCGCTTTTAACACGCCGTCACCAACACCGTGAACCAGTACTACTTTCGGAAATCGTTTTTGAATACTAAATTCTAATTTGTGTTTTGCAGTATCCAATTGTAAAGAAAGAATATCATAATTACTCATTCCTTTTTTAGATTTCACAAGTTTTTCAATATGTAGGTCTACAACCAATACAAACTCATTGGTATGAGTTTTTCCTTTGGTGTGGATTTTCTTTTTTTCAGTTTTACCTGCTTTAGCGTCTGCAATACCACTAAAAGTAAAGGTTTCAGTTCCTGTTTTTACCAGTTTTGATTCATGTAGTTTTAACGGAAATCCATCTTCAGTTTCAATAGTTACTTCAGGTGGGTTTACGGCAATTACAACACCATCAATGGCGTCATCTAAAACAGAAACGGTATCGTTTATTTGAAATTTCATGACTTAAAATAATTCGAATATCAAAAATAAGGTATTTATTGCAAAGTAATTGCATTATATTTGCAGTTAGACGCGTAATGAACAGACCT
>Ga0209292_1000157_pt1 | contig 95600 bp, 80 predicted proteins | sample GOMGulsemesocosm_2_FD_184634 | JGI IMG/M metagenome (GOLD analysis project Ga0209292, IMG submission 184634) | Methane-oxidizing microbial communities from mesocosms in the Gulf of Mexico - GOM9C Gulf of Mexico (SPAdes) (version 2) | ecosystem: Environmental > Aquatic > Marine > Cold seeps... | reverse complement strand
GCGCTTATCATCAGGTCTACGTATTAACAGTGCGAAAGATGATGCTGCAGGTTTGGCGATTTCGACTCGTTTCACCTCTCAGATCAAAGGTCTGAACGTAGCAGTACGTAACGCAGGTGATGGTATTGCATTAGCGCAAACTGCAGAGGGCGCTTTAGGTTCAATGAATGACAGCTTGCAGCGTATTCGTGAACTGGCGGTTCAGTCTTCTAACGCAACCAACTCTGATGTAGATAGAGACGCACTTCAGGCGGAAGTGGATCAGCTAGTCTCTGAAATTTCACGTACTGCAGACGAGACTGACTTTAACGGTCGTAACTTATTAGATGGTTCTTTCTCTGCTTCTTTCCAGGTAGGTGCAAATGCTGGGCAAACGATTGATGTATCGATCGGTGAGCTAACGGCTGATAGATTAGGCTCTTCATCTCAATCAGGCTTAAGTGCAATTGGCACTGATAATGCCCTTGAAAATGGAGATCTTGTAATTAATGGCATCGCTATTTCGGCTTCTAAAGCAGAGGATGATACTTCTTCTACCTCAGGTAACTCAGCGTCTGCCATTTCAAAGGTAGAGGCTATTAATAGATTTAGTGATGAAACGGGTGTTTCAGCTCAAGTGAGCGAAAATACTGCGTCTGGTAGTGAAATGTCGGGTCTGGCTGGTACAGGGACTATCTCGATTAACGGAGTAGATATTTCAATATCTACTACGACTGATACTGCGCAAACTAGGGCTTCGATTACAGAGGCAATTAATGCAGTTGCTAATCAAACAGGTGTTACGGCTGTCAACTCTGATAGTGCGGCGGGCGGTGTGGATCTTGTTGCAGCAGATGGACGAAATATTCAGCTTTCGTTTGATACAGCAGACTTATCTGCTGACTTTGGTGCATCGGATTCTGCAAAGGCAGCTAGTTTTGCTTCTGCTACAGGTCTACCAGCGGGTGCTGTTGATGTTGATGGTGTAGCTTCTGGAACTGTTTATAGTAATACTTATGAAGGTGGTTATACTTTAATTGCAGATGGTGACCAAAAAACAATTGATATCTCTGGTGGTAATGGCACAGGTCGTGGTGACCTCTCTAATGCAGGTTTAACCGAAGGCTCGTATGATAGAGCTGTAGCGGCTACGGTATCAGAAGTTAAAGCAGATGTGACGGTAGCAACAACAAATGCGGGTGGGTCAATATCTTCCAACTCAGTAAGTTCAATTTCTCGTACCGATGTTGGTGGTACCTTGATTGAAGGTGCTGCAGGTAACTCACAACAAACAACAACAACAGCTTTGACTTCCGTTGCTGTTAATAGTGGATCTTTTGCTGTCTCTGGCACCGATAGTTCAGGTAATGCGGTTGCAGCCACATTTGCGGTTGGTACAACAACTTCGGATGTCTCAACAATTGCTTCACAATTACAGATAGCGGCAACGACTGCGGGTATTAATGTTAATGTCTATGAGCAAATAGATATGACTATTAATACGGCATCCCTGGCGGTAGGTGAGGCGCTTATATTAGGCGGTGTAACGGTTACTATCTCTGGTTCAAGTCAGCAGGTTATGTCAGAAAACCTTATGAACGACCTAAATGCTGGTGGTTTTGCAGCTGATGTCGGTGCTACGGGCTTTGTGCATGCTGAGCTAGATTCAACAGGTACTGGGCTCTCTTTAACTATTCGTAATGAAACTACTTCGGGTGTATCAATTGCATCGAGTACAGCGGGTACTATAGACTTTAATGTAAGCGGTGGTGATGTTACTAGCGCAAGCACGGGCCATGTTTTAAGCGGGAAAATAGGCTTCGAGTCGACTGATAATCAAGAAGTTACTGTTGTAACCACCGATACAACGGGGGATTTAACGGGCACAACCGCGACACTGAGTGATGCTAGCTCTGCTAATCAGGCTTTGGCATCTTCAAGTGAAACAGATATTAGTATTACGATTGGTGGGGTTGATGCTTCTCCAGCAGCACCACTTGCTGGGGGGTCAACTGTTGCTCAATTGGCGAGTGCTGTAGACGGTGTTGATGGAGTCGAGGCTTATGAAGAAATTTCATTGACCCTTAACGCATCAAGTCTAGAGTCTGGTGAGCAGCTTAGGATTTCTGCTGGTGGTAATGATATTGATATTTCGGCAACACCTGATAATGCAGGGAACATGAGCCTTGCTGCCTTAGTTGATGACATTAATGCAACGGATTTTAGTGGTGCTAGCTTGAATGTTACAGCTTCCCTCAATACGGGTGGGACTGCTATAGAACTATCTATTAAAAACTTCTCAGGTAGCACAGTCTCAATAGAATCCGAGAATGCAGATGGAGCTGGTGTTACGATCGCTACAACGGGTGCTGATATTTTTGCAGGTGAGCAGGCGAGAGGATTAGCGGGTGAGCTGAAATTCTTCTCTTCAGATGGTCAGGACGTTAATGTGACCTTGTCTGATCCAACAACAGGAGGTGAATTGTTTGCAGGTAAGAGTAGTAGTGCGGATTACACTGGAGTAAATGGTTTACAAGATGGTGACATATTAATTAATAATGTCACCATTGGTGGTGCCGAAGTGGGTGCTGATACAGCGTCAGCAACGGTATCATCTGATGGCTCTAAAATTCTGTCTTCGGAAAAAGGCTTATCAGCAATAGCAGTTGCTGCTGCTATTAATAAGGTCTCTGAAGAAACCGAAGTTAGTGCCACCGTCAATGAAACTAAGGTTGTTGGTGGGGATGGTGCAGGTGCCGTACCAGCAAGCTTTGAACAAGGCGATCAAGCTGGTCTATTTATCAACGGTGTGAATATTGGTTCGGTAACTCTGCAGAATGAAGGCGCAACAACTAATGTTGATACTGATAGAGCACGTGCAGATACTCTCAATCTAATCAATCAAAACTCTGGTAAAACTGGCGTTACAGCTGAAGATAATGGGGTTTCATTAACGTTGACTGCCGCAGATGGTCGTAATATCTCAATTGCGATTGATGATAGGGCAGGAAGTGATGACTCCATTGGTGCTTTATTAGGTTTGGATGCCGCTCAGGATGGCATTGGAGAAAGTACTTTTGGTTCAAGCACGGCTATTGCTGGTTCGGCAACAACTGCTGAAGCTTCCACTTATGAAACGACTTACAGTACTGTTAAGTTAGAATCGGCCAAAGAATTCACAATAGAAGGCGGTGAAAATGGTAATGATGAACTCGAAGCACTTGGTCTAGCAGCTGGGACTTATGGGGGCGGAGAAGATGGTCAGTTCCTGAATGATATTGACATCACTACAGTTGAGGGGGCAACGGCTGCACTAACCGCGATCGATAACGCGATCGGTCAAGTAGCCAGTCAGCGAGCGGATCTCGGTGCTGTTCAAAACCGTTTAGAATCAACCGTAAGTAACTTGCAAGTAACCTCTGAGAACTTGAATGCTGCGAACTCGCGAATTCAAGATGCGGATTTCGCCGCAGAAACAGCAGAGCTGCAACGTACTAACGTATTGCAACAGGCCGGTATTTCGGTATTAGCTCAGGCTAATGCTTCTGGCCAGCAGGTTCTTTCTCTACTGGGATAGGTCTTTAACGACTTAATCACTTCGGCTTTTAATAAATATTGAAAGCCGAAGATTCCCTAAGAGTAAAGAGAGGTGAATTATGAATGATTTAAAAATGCATTTATCCGAAAGAGGTTCACTCACTGCTGTTAAAGCATATGGACAAGAACAGCAAGCAGGCGCAACTGAAAGCGGTAAGAGAGCAGAGAGCGGTAAAGACTTGCCACCTAATGTGGAAAGGATTGCCGATATTAGCGAAGAACAAGTGAAGGAGGCCGTTTCTAAACTTAATGAATATGTGCAATCGACGGAACGAACATTAGATTTTCAAATGGATGAGGAGAGTGGCAAAACAGTGATTAAGGTATTTGATAAGTTATCATCAGAGTTGATCAGACAAATACCGAATGAGCTGGCACTGGAGTTGGCGCAAAACTTGAATGATGACGAACCATCGTTATTATTTAGCGCCCAAGTGTGACACTTAGGACTTTTTGTTAGCACTTATTTAAGCACTTAGCTAAAAATAACCCCAGGCTGGCCGATAAGGTTAGTACTGGGGTTTTTGCGTTCCAGTGTGTAATGCTTTAAAGAGTGGAGGCAAGTTATGGCTGCTATTGAATCGTTAGGTTTGGGGTCGGGAGTTTTAACCAATGACTTGGTTGAAAAAATTGTCGGTGCTGAGCGTGCTGCGGTCGATAAACGTTTTGAGCGCGACGAGACCATTCTTGATGCCCGCATTACGGCCTATGGTGAAATTAAATCATTAATTTCAAGCTTACAGGTTGCGACCAGTGCTCTGGCACTCCCTTCAACGGCGGGGGCAACGACGGCAACCTCATCAGATGAAAGTATTCTGACCACAGAAGCTTCGATTCTAGCGGAACCCGGTAGTTATAATGTTGAGGTCTTAAATACGGCTAAGGCCCATAGCTTAGTCACGGGGACTTTCTCTGGTGTAGGCGAAGAAATAGGCTCTGGCCGGATGTATATCAGTTTTGGTGAGATTACCTATGATGTTGGAGACGGCTTTGTTAGCCAAGATGTAGACCCGTCCAAGGGTGGCTTTATCGATATAGATGGGTCAAATAATAGTTTAACAGGAATTCGTGAGGCTATTAATGATGCCAATATTGGTGCTAGGGCATCCATTATCAATGACGGTTCCGGTTATCGCCTTGTTATTACGTCAGAGGAAACAGGATTAAGCAGCGGTATGCGTATTCTCACTGTTGATAAAGATACTGAAATCCCCTTAACCTCTGGTTTATCTGCTTTAGCTTTTAATGAAATCCAAACGGGGGCGGGCACGCTCAGTGAAACAGCTAAAGGTGTTGATGCGAAGCTTAATGTAAATGGCTTATCTATTACCCGCTCCTCCAATTCGATTGAAGAGGTTGTACCCGGAGTAACGCTTAATTTGACTGGTGCTGATCTTGGTAAGCCGGTTACTGTGGTAGTTGCACCGGATACAGCGGGGCTGCAAGAAAAGATTCAAGACTTTGTTAATGCTTATAACGAGTTCAAAAAATTCTCTGACGAACTTACCTCTTATAATTCAGAATCTGATCAAGCAGGCCTGTTATTGGGTGATTCAACGGTTCGTGGTATTCAAAGCCAGGTACGCTCAATTATCAGCCAACCTATTAGCGGCTTAAGCGGCACTAAATATCGGTCGTTAACGGAGCTTGGTGTCAATACAGATAGAACGAATGATTTTTTATTAGAGTTCGATGCTTCCGTTTTTTCAAAAGCCATGCGAGAGGATCGAGAATCCGTTATCAGCATTCTGGCAAAAAGTGGTGATGCCAGCGATGGTCAAATACGTTATGTGAATGATTCGGTTAATAGTCAGCCTGGCAGTTATGCAGTAGAGATAACTCAGTTAGCGACAAAAGCAACCTATACCGGTGGCAGTGTTGATGGCCTTGATTTTGCGAGTCCCGTAATTATCGATGACAGTAATAATAATTTTACTTTAAACCTCAATGGTAAAAATGAGGCGATTACTTTATTAGAAGGTAGTTATGCCAGCGGGGATGAGTTAGCCAAACAAATAGCGCTGCAAATTAACAGTAATGAGACTTTTAGAAAGTTTGCTTCTAGCGTTTCGGTGGATTACAGCGCAGCGGATAAAAGTTTCTCCATTACTTCCAGTAAATTTGGTTCTGATTCACAGGTGTCTTTTTCTGCAACCGATTCAAATACTGCAAATACTTTAGGTTTCAATATTCTGGGTAAAGGAACTTATGAAGGGGTTAACCTAGCGACTTTAAATAGCGATGCTTTTTTAGGCAAAGGTTCAGCGACTCAGCCCGGAGGCCGGGCTTTGGCCAGTGAAGAAGGAATCAATTTTTCTACGAATAACGCGACGTTTTCATTGGATATAGGTGCCGGTGCGATTCCTGTTGCCGTGAATCTTAATGCTGCGGGCAACGATTTGAATGGTGATGGCATTATTGGTGATCGCAAAGATACTTTACAAGCGATTCAGACAGCGATTGATGCAACAGCGCTCAATGGTGATGTCATTGCAGAGTTTGATAGCGATGGCTACTTAATCTTCACTACTTCGGCGTTAGGCGCCGCGCAGCAAATTGAAACGACCGCAGTAGGAACAACGAGCAGTGATACCCAGCTAGGGCTAAGCGCAACACAAGGTGTGCAAACTAATGGTGATGATGCAGGGCTTACGTTTGCAACTGCAACTGAATTTAATATGGCAGTTGATGGGGTCGCGACAACTTCTAAGGTAAGTGTCCCTCCAGGTACGTATATGTCTGGGGCAGATCTTGCGGCCGCGATAAAGGGTGGGATAGACAGCGCGCTTTCAGTGGACCCTGCTTATGCTGGCTTAACAAAGGGGGGAGAAAGCAGTGTCGGTACGCGAGATATTAGTACCGCCATTGATTTCACGACCCTTAATTCAGGCTTTATCTTGAATGTTTCTGGTGTAGAAAAAGAGATTATAGTTACGGGAAATGATCCGGATAATATTGTAAATATTCAAGCAGCGATAGATGCGGCTTATCCAGTAGGCCCAGGTCCGAGCTTTACCCCTGTCGTCGTTGCTTCATTAGATGGTGATGGATTAAAACTAACCAGTACCGCTACTGGACATAATGAGTATTTAGAAGTGACTGCTGATGGACGAGGCGCAAAGTCTGATTCGACCCTCGTGACGACGAATATTTCAGCAGGTATTAATTTTAGCGGTGTGGGTGATAATTCAACCTTCACTTTAGCGGTTGATGGCGTAGATATTAATGTTGATGTGACTGGGGATGGCAGCGCTGGCAGTAATGATGCTGCATCGACTCTAGGAGTAATTCAACAAGCCCTAGATGCCGCCTTAGTTGTAAGTGGGCAATTTTCCGCAGGTGATATCGAAGCAAAGCTTGATGTCTCAGGTAATTTATTTTTCGAAACAGTCGCCAAAAAATCAGTACGTACGGCAGCAACTTATGGCTCGGGAGCCAGTATTGAAGTTAAAAATATCGCGGGAACAAGCGCTGCCAATTTAGGGCTGGTTGCAGATACTCAAACTAATGGCTATGACGCGATGGGCATGGATGATGCTCGACGTTATGGTTATGACCTTGAGGCTGATGTTGAATATATTTATGACCCAGTCACCGATCTTGGATCGTTTGGTATTAATGTGGGTGGTAATGCAACGACAGTCTCGTTTACTGATATTGATGCAGCAGCAATTTCATTCTTTGGTTTACAAGATGCAGCGATCTACTCTCCTTCAATAGATGAAGGCAGAAACGTTGAAGGTAAAATTAATGGTATAGAAGCGAAAGGTAATGGTCAGTACTTGTCCGCGGCTGACGGTAATAAGAAGGCTAGTAATGGATTCTATATTGCCAATGTAGCCGCAGACTTTTCAGCAGGCGTTAACTTAGATGCCACCAATAATAGTTTTACTATTAGCGTCGACGGTGTTGAGAGGACTATTAGCTTGGCACAGCCAGCAGCATATAACTCGGGAGAAGGATTAGCGGCTGCCTTGCAAGAAGCGATTAATAAAGATTCTGAATTTGATTCAGAAGGCATCAGCGTTAAAGTTGAATATGATGATGATCCTGCTTCTTTTTCATACCAGAAATTTGGCATAATTTCGGCATCGAAAGGTATTACCTCTTCTGTGGAAATGATTGATGTACCAGGGGCAGCCTCTGCAGTATTCGGCTTTATCGCCGGTAAAGGGGATGGCTCTACGGGCGAGGAGCGAGTTGGAGACATTGATGAGGCTAGCGGCATCCGTATGAAGGTATCTGGGGGGTCTTTAGGCCAACGGGGTACAGTAACTTATATATCAGGTTTTGCGGATCAATTAAACGCAGATTTATTAAGCATGCTGGATAAAACCAATGGTTTAATTACTAATAAACAAGATGCTTTGGATAATGATAAAGTGAAGCTAGCAGACAAACGTGCTGCTCTTGATGCGCGAATGCTGGCTCAAGAATCTCGTTTGAAGAATCAATTTTTGTATAATGATTTGATTGTATCTAAGCTTAATTCGACGGGAGATTTTATTAAGCAGCAGTTTGAAGCAATGAACAATGCGAACAAGTAGTCGCAATAGGTATCTGCGTATAAAATCCAGTTAGAAATGATTTATGTTTTAGTCTTTAGTTATAAAAAAGCCACTATCAAAATTAGATTGATAGTGGCTTTTTTATGTATAAGTTTCTAGTACCTGTTGATATAAGCTTTTTAAAAGCTAGTCAGAGTATTTCAATGTTAGATTGCTTTCGGCAGTAAAATTGATACATGCCTGCAAAAATATCTTTTTGTTCTTGTTCTGCTTTATCCCAGTTTTGCAGCGTATTATTATCAGTCATTTTTTCCATGTTCAGCCCTGTGCTCTTTTCGAATGCTTTGCGTCCACTGGTTGTTGGCAGCATACCAATGAAGTCGAGCTGGTTATTGATGAGTAGATCTGAAATTTTACTGGGTGTGAATTGATGCTCTTGTTCATGGAATATCAGGTCGCGACAGTTACTCATGCTATAGAAGTCATTTGAGTTAATGATATCATTCCAATCGCCAGAAATTTGGTTCATTAATAACGCTTGGCGTAATAATCGTTGATCTAAATTTCTACCTTCACCTTGTCCTGACTGCTGATTACTGTTTGCGATTAGCTTTCTGAAAGTGATTACTTGCTTACGCGCTGTCTCACTGTACAACGCGATTTTCATCACGCCGGTAGGAGAAAGTAAGTTGGATAAACTTTGTAAACCTTGCTCAGGATCTTCCATGTGGTGCAAAACCCCAGAGCATTCAATCACATCAAAGAGCATCGGAAAATCAGAGAACTCTAAAATATCGGCTTGTATAAATTGGATGTTATCAACGTTATATTTACTCGCCTGTTGCTTTGCATACGCCAATGAGCGACCACTTAAGTCAATGGCGACAATGTTCAAATCATTGAAGTAGCTGGCTAAGCGAATGGCTTGGCGACCTGTGCCGCAGCCTGCGACTAATACGTTTAATTTTTGCTTTCCCTGCCAATGGCTCAGGTTTAACTGTGGAAAATTCTTTAATAGCGCCTGTTGATAACTACTGGCGGTATTGAATCCGATATCTTTCCAGCGAGGGTAAGGATTTTCTTCGTATTGAACCTGAACTTTGGTCGATACTGAATTCTTATCACTGATATTATTGTGAGACCAGTAAGGTAGTTTTTTCGCTAGTTGAATTTCAGCATCACGATTATTAATAGCGTAATCTATTATGTCAGCTAGGTAGCTATTCTTTAGTGCTTGTTTAATAGGCTTAGAAATCAAGGCCACCGCGAGTTTTGTTTTTGATAAGTCTTTATATTGAGCCAAAATAAGAATAGCAGGGGCTATATCATCAAGTTGCCACTGACTTTCTTCAGTCACTTGCAGTAATAACTTTTCTAAGCCTTCAATAATCTCTTCTTCACTCTTAGTCACGGGCCATACATATTCATTTAATTGAGCCTGCACGGCCATATCATGGGCGAGCTCTAAATGAGCGCTAGGGATTGTCATGTCCTGAACAGTATTAAATAGCAGCGTTTGTCTAAGGCTGATAAACAATCGCTCTAATAGCGCATCACAAAAGTGAAAGCGTTTTAAGCTGCCTAATAAAAGAGGGTCGGCTGCAATTTGATCAAATTCTAATGGCGTGCTGGCTTCATTAATTTGGAATTTATGATGAAGCAAGGTGGTAATTAGGTTTCTTAATAAAGAATAATCGACGTCTTTAAATTCAAGGTAGCGTAATACATTGCTTTCTAGTTCTTGAGAATAAAAATCGGCATTAATATGAGAGGCTGATTCAAAGAGCTTATTACGAATATGCGGATCATTTTCTTGTGTTTTTATCAGCTCTTGATACAGCTGAAAAGCTTCGACGTACTTGCCTTGTTCTAAATAGGTATAGGCTAATGAAGAGGCAGAGCGGGTTGCAACTTTTGATATTTTTAACGAAGCGCTAAAATATTGCTCAGCCAAAGACAATTGGCCAAGTGCTAATGCAATGTGCCCAGCGCTAAAGAGCGCTGTTGGACTATCGGGCTTGGCAATTAGTGCCCGCTCAATAATAACCTGTGCTTTGAGTGGATTTCCCCTAAATAATTCAATGCGAGAAAATAAATTCAACCCCTTCATTCCGTTAGGGTTAAGCTCGAGAGCTTGTTTCACCTTATACAAGGCTGACTCTAATAGGCCGTTATCACCATTAACCTCACTCCCGTTATGGCTGTTTGCTAATTCTTTTTTCGCTTGTAGCTTAGCAAACTCTCGACTCGCTTCTTGTACTAATAGTGTATAAGAATCGAGATCTAAACGATGGGTCTTGTTCGTATTAGAGGCATGTAAAAGGTTCATGGTTGATACCAGTTATTATTTCTAGTTACTATGACTAAGCAAGGCCAATGCCAAAAAAATAATATGATATTTTTCAGTATCTTAGGAGATACTTAATACATTAATTATGCCTTTTGCCGCTGGTAGCGGCAGAGTTTAACCGTCATTTCTTTCCGCTTAAGCGTTATTTTTTTAGTTAGTAAGGAATAAACTATTAAAGTAATTTCACTGTTGGCCGTAACTAAGACATGAAGAACAGAATCAATTGAGAGGCTGGGCCATGTATAACAAGGGTGCAAATCAATACCGCCAAGTGGGCGCAACATCGGAAGTTGCAGGGGCAGACCCTCATCGCCTTATTCAAATGTTAATGGAAGGTGCATTAACCAGAATGTCGCAAGCAAAAGGCATGATTGAAATAAAAAATCATGAAGGTAAAGCGAAGTTACTCGGGCGAGTAATGGATATTATTTCTACTTTGCAATCCAGTCTTGATCATGATCAAGGTGGTGATATTTCAGCAAATCTTGACCGCTTGTACGACTATATGAATCGTCGCCTATTAGAAGCCTCAAGTGCTAATGATACCTCGATGATTGATGAAGTTATGTCGTTATTGTTAGAAGTTAAGTCTGGCTGGGATGGAATTCGTGACGAGTATTTGGCTAATAGCGGAAAAAAGCCTAATAAGCAGGGGAATGCGAGTGAGTCTTCTTTGAAGTCTTTATCTGTATAAAGACTACACAAATACTATCGAATTAAGGCCTTTTCCGTTTTATTTTCTTTAAGCTCTGAATTAGAGCTTAAAGTTACTTGTCATCCCCCGCGTGAATCAGCTATAAAAGTGTTCTAAGTAATCTTGTTATAAGAACAAAAACATTGGTGTCAGAAGATTGACCTATTACGAAATAAATACTTTACTAGTAACATCGAAGTCAAAATCATGGCGTGACTAGCTTGGATGCTAGTCGACAAAAAAATTATAAATTAAGGCATGCATCTCATGTGGAGAGAAATCAAGGTTTTGCTGATTGATGATGATAGTCAGCGCAGCCACGATCTTAAAGTTATTCTGGATTTTCTTGGGGAAGAAGCAATTACCGTTAGTGCCAATACTTGGCGCAAGCAGGTAGAAGCAGAGATCACTGAAAGTAATGATATTTCAGCGGTGCTACTGGGGAGTAGTACGGATATCAGTTTGGCTAAAATGGTTGAAGATATCGTTGCTTGGGATAATGGCGCGCCCATTCTTTATATTGGTGATGAGTCAACGGATGAGGTTGCCGATAACTTACGCCGCGCCATTTTAGCGAATATAGAAATGCCTCCTAGCTATAATAAACTGTTAGATAGCTTACATCGTTGCCAGGTTTATCGTGAGCAGTTCACTCACAACCGATCTCGAGCGGAGCGTCGCGAAGTTCAGTTATTTAGAAGCCTTGTTGGCACCAGTCGCCAGATACAAAATGTGCGTGAGTTGATCATGCAGGTCGCCGATAAAGACGTCAGTGTTTTAATTACCGGTGAATCAGGGACAGGAAAGGAGGTGGTCGCGCGTAACCTTCATTACCACTCCAATCGTAAAACAGGACCTTTTGTGCCGGTTAACTGCGGGGCGATTCCTGCTGAATTATTAGAAAGCGAATTGTTTGGCCATGAGAAAGGTGCCTTTACCGGGGCCATAACGACCCGTCAGGGGCGTTTTGAAATGGCAGAAGGCGGAACGCTGTTTCTAGATGAAATTGGCGATATGCCATTGAATATGCAGGTGAAAATTCTAAGAGTCTTGCAAGAGCATACCTATGAGCGCGTGGGTGGTACTAAAACCATGAAGACGAATGTTCGTATCATCGCCGCGACGCATAAAAACTTAGAAAACATGATTGAAGAAGCGAGCTTCCGCGAAGATTTATATTACCGCTTAAATGTTTTTCCTATTGAAATGCCAGCTTTACGCGATCGCGTTGAAGATTTGCCGCTGCTATTGAATGAATTGATTTCGCGTATGGAGTATGAGAAACGTGGTTCTATTCGTTTTAATTCGGCCGCGATTATGTCGATATGCCGTCATGAATGGCATGGTAATGTACGTGAGCTAGCGAACTTAGTTGAGCGTTTAGCGATTCTTCATCCTTATGGCGTCGTTGGGGTCAATGAGTTGCCAAAGAAATTTCGTCATGTTGATGAGACGGATGAAAATGGCATGATGCAGGCCCCTGTATTGGCTGATGTCACCCAGATTGATCATGGTTTGGTAGGGATTGATTCGCCAGCACTATTACCGGTTAACGGTTTGGATCTGAAAGAGTATCTAAACGATTTAGAAAAATCATTAATTCAGCAAGCGCTCGATGATTCTACCGGTGTTGTTGCTCGAGCAGCGGAGAAGTTAAAAATTCGCCGTACGACCTTAGTCGAAAAAATGCGCAAGTACGACATCAGCCGTAAAGAAAAAGAATCTGCTTAATTTAAACTCGTTTCAAAAAAAATCTCATAAGACTTTGTTTTATGGGATTTTTTTATTTCCCATCATTTTTATTCAGCTCCATCTCTGATCTTTCCTCTGTGAAACTCAGTGCTCTCTGTGGTAAAACAGCTTGTATCTTTTACTGTACTGGTTCGTACCTGAAAAGAAATTAACCACAGAGTGCACAGAGAACACAGAGGAAAAACTCAGGCCTACCAATACCGTATCCATAAAATATGACACATAATTTCTGACGATTTATTTAAAAAAATACGACGAAAAAGCGGCACGCTAATTGCTGAATAGCTAGTAATACTATTTTGATGTCGAATTATCGACACAAGCAGGAGCGTTTATGGCTAGCGTCGCTTTATTAAATTCAGCCCAGGCTGATGGTTCTATACTTGAACATCTTTCTCATGACAATTTAAATCGTGAGCATTTGAATCGAGAGCAGCTTAAGGATGCTTTTAATTTATTTAATTCAATGTCTGCTCAGCTTTCACAAAGTTATGATTTTTTAGAATCAAAAGTGGAAGAGCTGAGTGGCGAATTAGCCGAAGCTTCGTATCAGCGCATGCAGGAACTGGCTGAAAAAGAACGCATTGCTGAGCGCCTAGAGAGTTTGTTACACATGTTGCCAGGCGGTATTTTATTACTTGATGGCGAAGGGCGAATTCGTGAGTGCAATCCAGCAGCACATGCCTTGTTACTGCCAAATCACGGTGATAATACGGCGTTATTAGGCAAGCGTTGGCGCGATGTTATTAGTACGAGCTTTAGTCCAAAGCCGGATGATGGTCATGAGATTTCATTGGTCGATGGCCGACGAGTGAGTTTGCAAACGGCTTCGTTAGGCTCAGAACCGGGTCAAATAATTTTAATTACCGATCAGACAGAAACCCGCAAGCTGCAAGCAAGTTTGAGTCAGCATCAGCGTTTATCTTCTATGGGAAATATGGTCGCTTCGTTAGCGCATCAGATACGCACACCGTTAAGTGCGGCCATGATTTATGGCGAGCACTTACAAAATGAAGAGTTACAACCAGAGCAGCGCGAGAAGTTCGCCAATAAAATGATGCAGAGATTGCATCATCTAGAACACCAGATTCGTGACATGCTTATTTTTGCTCGCGGTGAGGCGCCATTGAATGATGATTTGACGCTTTCGCAATTATTACATGATTGGCAAGAAGCGTTAGAAATTCCCTTGCAGCAAAATTCCGCCAGTTGTGAGTTTCAGGTGAATAAGTTGGATGTACATATTCATTGCAATCGAGATGCACTAATAGGTGCCTTGATGAATCTTGTGAATAATGCATTAGAGGCCAGTGGCAAGGGTGCAAAGTTATACGTAAGGGTCAGTATTAGTGCTCAGTTTCAAGTGAATATTGAAATCGAAGATGACGGCCCTGGATTCACTCAGGGGATTGATGAGCAAATTTTACAGCCATTTTTCACCACTAAAAGTAATGGTACAGGCTTAGGGTTGGCTGTTGTTCAAGCAATCGCTCGAGCTCACTATGGCGAGTTTAGCATTACCTCGGCAGCCAATGAGGGGGCGATTGCGAGCTTTAAATTACCAGCTCAGCCGATTGTAAAAAGTCAGGCCGCAACCAGCCACTAATTAATACGCGTTAAGTCGCCGTGATGAATAATAGGTAAAGGAGTTTGTAATGAAAATTTTAGTGGTTGAAGACGATCCGAGTTTAAGAGAAGCCATAGTTGATTCTTTGATGTTAAAAGGTCACTTGGTACAAGATGTGTGCAATGGGGTGGAAGCGGTTAAAGTTATTGCTCAGACTTCTTTGGATATGGTATTGAGCGATATTAATATGCCTGAAATGGATGGCTTAGAGTTATTGGCGCATGTTAAAAAAAATCAGCCTTGGTTGCCAATGATTTTAATGACGGCCTATGGGGATGTTGGTCAAGCGGTTAAAGCGATGCAGCTAGGGGCGAATGATTATTTGATGAAGCCCTTTGAAGTACAGGAATTATTAACCCTGATTAATAAATACCAGCCCAATAATAATGAAGTCGCCGAGGATGCCCCGATCGCTGAGTCGGCAGAAAGTAAGTGGTTATTTCAGGTGGCTGAAAAAGTCGCGGCGACAGATTCTACGGTATTAATTTCCGGTGAGAGCGGTACCGGTAAAGAAGTATTGGCGCGTTACATTCATCAACATTCACAACGTTCTGGTCAGCCTTTTATCGCGATCAATTGCGCGGCTATTCCAGAAAATATGTTGGAGGCCATGTTGTTCGGCTATGAGAAGGGTGCTTTTACCGGAGCCTATGCTGCAACCCCAGGGAAGTTTGAACAAGCCAATGGTGGTACCTTGTTATTAGATGAAATTACCGAAATGGATATTTCATTACAGGCAAAGCTGTTGCGTGTTTTACAAGAACAACAAGTGGAGCGTCTCGGCGGCAAAAAAGTGATAGACCTGGATGTGCGCATTGTTGCTACCACAAACCGTGAGTTAGCCGATTATGTAGCCGATGGGCACTTTCGTGAAGATCTCTATTATCGTCTTAGCGTTTTCCCACTTAACTGGTTGCCATTACGTGAGCGCAAAGAAGATATAAAACCACTGACGCAATTATTATTGCAAAAACATGCCGGTAAAATGAAAAAACCGATTCCGAAGTTGAATAAAGAAGCAGAAATAAAATTGTTGGCTCACCCATGGCCGGGAAATGTTCGCGAACTGGATAATACGGTGCAGCGTGCTTTGATCTTGCAGCAAGGCGTGCAAATAACCGCAGATGATTTAGTTCTAACTCCGGTGCCGAAAAATCGACGCTTTGATGTGAAGGAAGTGACAGAAAATATCCCTGTTGATTTATTGTCTGCGGGCTTAGGCAGTAACTTAGATAGTAACTTAGATAGTAACTTAGGCAGTGCCCTAGGCAGTGATTTAAAACAGCGAGAAATTGAGTTGATCGTGCAGGCCTTAAACGAAGAGCCGAGTCGAAAAGAAGCTGCGGAACGGCTGGGGATAAGCCCAAGAACATTACGCTATAAAGTGGCTAAGTTACGAGAAGAAGGTATTGATATTGAAGCTCAGTTAGCTTAAATAGTTGACTCAGAAGCAGCGACTATTAATTGTTAGAAAGTTGGCCCACAAGTTGCAAAAAGGAAGGTTAGAAGGCAGAAGTGCCAAAAAAATATAAGTGAAACTTGATAGAAAGCGTCAAGTTTCACGAATGAACGTCGAGGTAAAGGTTATGGTTAATCGTGCGGATATCAACTCTGTTTTATTACAGATGCGCCAAGTACGTCAGCAAATGCAAACCACGGACCCGACTGCCTCGATGGGAATCAATACCCAAACGATGGGTATACAAAATCCGCTTAAAAGTTCGACAGTAGGAGCACCGCAAAATAGTTTTGCCGCTCAGCTTCAGCAACAGCACAATCAACTTAATCCATCTCAAGCTTCTACGAACGCTTCTTCAATGAGTGCATCTTCGACCATGAGTCCTGCTCAGTTTCGTAATGAAATGACTCAGCAAGATTTGGTCAACCAAGCCGCCGCAATAGATACTCGCCCAGGTAATCAGATGAATTATTCTTCGTCTGCTGCCAATCCCAGTATTGGTGAAATGATGGGTAATGCGATTAACCACGTTAACGCCACTCAAAAACATGCCGGTAGCTTGAGTACTCGTTATACCGAAGGTGATCCCAATGTTGATCTGCCAGAAGTGATGGTGGCTATGCAGAAATCCAGTGTGTCTTTTCAAGCGATGTCGCAAGTACGCAATAAGTTGTTAGAAGCGTATAAAGACATCATGAACATGCCAGTATAGCGGGGCGATATTAAATGGATAATGCAGTCGCTAACTCAGATCAAAAACTTGCCGATGATACTTCAACTGATCTTACCGCGGATGAGTCTATCGATGGCTTAGAGCAAGATATTCATCCTGTTGTCGCCGGTTTTAATAAACTATCGATTGTCCGGCAGGGGGCGATGCTGGGTGGTTTTGCATTAGCCATAGCGCTCACCATCGCTATTTTTATTTGGTCTAAAGAGCCTAACTTCAAACCTCTGATTAATCGTATGCAGGATTATAACGCGCAAGAAATTATTGAAGTATTGCAGCGTGAAGGCATCGATTTTGAAATTGATCCTTCGTCTCAGATTTTAATGGTGCGTGCCGATGAGTTACACGATGCACGATTGAAATTGGCGTCGGCGAGTTTGATTGATGATAAAACGGTGGGTCTTGAACTGTTAGACAGTGAGTCAAATTTAGGCACCAGTCACTTTATTGAAACGGCGCGTTATCGACGTGGCCTAGAGGGTGAGTTAGCGCGTACTATTGCCAGCGTACAGGCCATTCGAAATGCTCGAGTTCATCTGGCCATTCCTAAACAGTCGGTATTTGTGCGTGATCATAGAAAGCCCAGAGCGTCAGTTTTTCTTGAATTGTATGCCGGCGCTACTTTGCATAAAGATCAGGTTGAGGCGATTGTTAATCTGGTTTCTTCCTCCATTAGTGAAATGGATAAAGGCGCGGTTTCTGTGGTTGATCAGAAGGGCAACCTACTGTCAAAAATAGAAAATGATAGCCAAGGACTGTTAGCCACCAAGCAATTGCAATATACCGAGCGGGTAGAAGATTCGATTAGCTCCCGTGTTAATAGCATATTAAAACCGGTATTAGGCGTAGAAAATTATAAAGCAGAGGTCTCTGCAGACATCGATTTTACGGTAGTGGAGCAATCGGAAGAGATCTTTAATCCTGACTTGATTGCCGTGCGCAGTGAGCAGCTTATTAATGAGCAAAAAATCAGCGGCGCTGACGGCGGAATTCCTGGTGCCCTTACCAATCAACCGCCAGGAGACGCGAATGCTCCAGAGCAAATTGATCCTGCGACAGGACAGCCTTTTACACCGATGGATAAGCGCAGTGAGACGACGCGTAACTATGAAGTGGATCGCACGATCAGTTATAAACAGCAGCAAGTCGGCCGTATTCGTAGGGTAACTGTTGCAGTGGTGATTAATGATAAAGAATCATTAAATGCTGAGACCGGTGAAATGCAATTTGTACCCTGGGCAGAAGGCGATTTAGATCGATTAGAAATATTAGTGAAAGATGCGGTTGGTTTTAATGCCGCGCGGGGGGATAGTGTTAATGTGATTAACTCACCTTTCATGGGTAAAAATGAGGTGAGTTTAGGCGTTCCAGAGTTTTGGACCCAGCCTTGGTTTTGGGAGATTATGAAACAGGTACTGGCGGGTTTGTTCTTGCTGGTATTGATATTTGGTGTGATTCGTCCAACGATTAATAGTATTGCCAATAAAGGCCGTACCGATGAAGATGCTTTGGGATTGGATGAACTATCGGATGCAGAAGACGAATTTGATGAGGATAGAGTGACCTTGTCAGGGGCTGATAACTTCTTATTGCCAGGGGCTTCGGAAACCTTTGAACGCCAGCTCGATGCACTGAAAGGGCTGATTGCTGAAGACCCAGCACGGGTAGCACAAGTGGTTATTCAGTGGATAAATACTGAAGATGCTTAATAGCCTAACGTTTAATCGATTAATGTTTAATAGACAGATGCTTAATGGAAAGGTAACGCATTAACATGGCCGAAAATACACTGCCTGCTGAAGCCAATCAGCAAGAATTATTAGCAAACCTATCTCGTGTTGAACGCGCTGCCATTCTATTGATGAGTTTAGGTGAAAAGGATGCCGCTGAAATATTAAAGCATATGGGGCCGAAAGAAGTGCAGAAAGTAGGTACTTCGATGGCAACCTTGAAGGATGTTCGCCAAGAGCAAGTTGAAGGGGTGGTGGTCGAGTTCTTAGAGGCGGTAAGTGGTCAAACAGGTATGGGCCTTGGTTCTGATGATTATATCCGTAATATGCTAACTCAGGCTCTGGGCGATGATAAAGCGGGGGCCTTAATTGATCGAATTCTATTGGGGGGCAGCACCACAGGGTTGGATTCATTAAAGTGGATGGAATCGCGTCAGGTCTCTGACTTGATTCGTCATGAACACCCTCAGATACAAGCCATTGTTATCTCCTATCTTGATCCCGATCAATCGGCAGAAATTCTGTCCAATTTTGATGAAAAAGTACGCCTCGATATTATTATGCGAGTCGCGTCACTTGAAGCTGTTCAGCCTGCGGCATTGCAAGAGTTGAATGACATACTAGAGCGTCAATTCTCTGGTAAAGCCGGTACTCAAACTCAGACAATGGGTGGGGTTAAAGTGGCCGCCAGTATTGTTAACCTGGTTGATAGTACCATCGCCAATGATCTGCTTGAGCAGATTAAAGAAAACGATGAAGATATGGGGACTAAAATTCAAGACCTTATGTTTGTCTTCGATAACCTGGTTGATGTTGATGATCGCGGAATTCAAGCACTTATGCGTGAAGTGTCTACCGATCTTCTCGTGGTCGCATTGAAAGGCGCTGATACGGCGGTACAGGAAAAGATATTCAAAAATATGTCGAAACGAGCTGCAGAATTGCTGCGTGATGATCTTGAGGCGAAAGGCCCAATGAAGGTCAGTGAAGTTGAAAATTCACAGAAAGAAATTCTAACCATTGCTCGCCGATTAGCGGATGCGGGTGAAATAATGCTCGGTGGCGGTGGTGAGGCAATGGTGTAAACCAGGGTAATTAGAATGACTGAGGAAGATGAATTTCAAGCGAGCAGCGAAGATATCGAGATCAAGCCGTGGGATTTACCCTATTGGCGGGGTGCTCCTAAGCTAACCAAGAATGAAGTAGCTGAACGAGATGCGAAAAATGCGGAAGCAGAGGTTGAGCAGGAAGTAGAGGTTGTTGAGCCGCTAACGGTTGAAGAGTTAGAAGCGATTCGTAATGAAGGTTATGAAGAAGGTTTTTTACAGGGCTTAAACGAAGGCAGAGAAAAGGGTGAAGAAGAAGGCTTAGTCAAGGGTAAGGCAGAGGGTCATAAGGAGGGTCATAAAGAAGGTACGCAAGAAGGCAATCGTATCGGTTTTGAAGCCGGTGAAGCGGAAGGTCTGGCGTCGGGTAAAGATGCAATAAACCAAGCTTCCATCCATTTAGCAGAATTAACTCAGCAGTTAGAGCAAAGTCTCGTCGAGAAAGACAGTGCTTTACCCCAAGTATTGAGCCAGCTAATTAGAACCGCGTGTGAAACAATAATTGAGCGTGAATTAGAGCAGGGTGATAACCAAATCACTAAGAAAGTATTGTCGGCATTAGCACAACTGCCCAGTGGCGCTGAAAATATTCAGATCTATATCAGCCCTGGTGATGCTGTTCACCTTGAGCATGGTTTAAGTAACTCAGGGCGAGAAATGCACTTTAATGTTGATGATGCGTTAACTGTTGGCAGTGCGCGTATTACCACCAAGCAGTCGCTGATTGAATTTAGTCATCAGGAGCGCATGGCAAAGATATTTAAGTTAATTGATCAAGAGTGCGAAAAATTAGATTTAACGGACATTGCTAGCGAAGCTGTTGTTGAAGAGGTTATAGCTGAAGAGGTTATAGCTGAAGAGGTTATAGCTGAAGAGGTTATAGCTGAAGAGGTTATAGCTGAAGAGGTTAGCTCTGAAAAAATTGCATTAGAAGAAGTTGCATTAGAAGAAATCGAATCAGCAGAAGCGGCCGTTAAAGAAATAGAAGACCCGATTATTGAAGAAACTGCTGCTGAAGACATTGAAAAAATTGAAGAACCCGCTGATTCAAACATTGCCGCAACAGAGGCAGAGGAAACAGAGGAAACAGAAGTTCTAGTTGCTGAAAAAGTTGCAGCTGAAGAGTTAGAAGGTGAAGAATCAGAAGTTGAAGAAGTAGAACAAACAATAACTGAAACCGCAGAAATACCCAATCAAGAACCGCCCTTATGAGTTTGAGTGAACAGCTAAGTCGGATAAACCTCGATAAATTACCCTTACAAAAAGAGGCCAGCGGTAAGCTAATACGCATGGTAGGTTTAACGTTAGAAGCGGAAGGTCTGATCGTGAAAGTCGGCGATCGTTGCATGGTTGAGCGTCGCGATGATAAAGACATCGAAGCGGAAGTCGTGGGTTTTGATGGCAGTCGTATTTTCTTAATGCCGATTGAACAAGTTGATGGCCTGCAATCGGGGGCTAAAGTCAGCCCTCTGTCGGGCTCCGATGGTGTACCGGTAGGCTTTCAATTATTAGGTCGGGTGGTTGACGGCGTTGGTCGTCCACTCGATGGTAAGGGTCCCTTGCATGCCGAAAGGGGGTCTTTGCAAGGAGAGCAAATTAATCCACTGCACAGAGATCCTATCCGCACCACACTGGATGTTGGCTTACGCGCAATTAATGCGTTATTAACCGTAGGGCGGGGGCAGCGTATCGGTCTTTTCGCCGGCAGTGGTGTGGGTAAGAGTATGCTGCTGGGAATGATGACACGTTTTACCGAAGCGGATATAACCGTGGTGGGGTTAATTGGCGAGCGGGGACGAGAAGTAAAAGAATTTATCGATGAGATTCTGGGTGAAGAGGGCATGGTGAGAGCCGTCGTGGTTGCTTCTCCTGCTGATGACGCACCACTGATGCGTTTGCGTGCAGCGATGTACTGTACGGCGATAGCTGAATATTACCGCAAGCAGGGTAAGAACGTTTTACTCTTGATGGACTCTTTAACGCGTTATGCCCAGGCCCAGCGAGAGATTGCTTTAGCCGTGGGAGAGCCGCCGGCAACCAAAGGTTATCCCCCTTCGGTATTTACAAAAATCCCCAAACTGGTGGAGCGAGCAGGTAATGGTGAAGCCGGTGGTGGATCGATTACGGCATTTTATACAGTGCTCAGTGAAGGTGATGATTTACAAGATCCGGTCGCAGACGCCAGTCGTGCCATTCTCGATGGCCATATTGTATTATCGCGCAAACTCGCGGATGAAGGGCATTATCCAGCGATTGATATTGGCGCGTCTATTAGCCGAGCGATGCCACAAATTGTATCGAAAGACTGGTTGCGCAAAGCTCAAATGCTGCGCCAACTCTATGCGCATTATCAAGAAAACAAGGACCTTGTCAGTGTGGGAGCCTACCAAGCAGGGTCAGATCCGACGTTGGATTTGGCGTTGAACCGAATGCCAATGATTCAGAAATTCTTGCAGCAAGAGCTCAATGAAAGCGCCAAAATTGATGAAAGCCTAGAACAGCTAAATACGATTCTACCTGACGTACCGCAGGCGGATGGATGAGGGAGTATGAATGAGTAAGCAAAGAATTAAGCGTCTGGGCTTTGTACTGAAAATGGCTGAGGATAAGGAAAAACAAGATCTGCAGGTATGGGGGAATTACCAGCAGAAATTAGAACAAGAACAAGAAAAAATTACCCTGCTAGAACAATATATGATGGAGTATCGTAATAGTTTAACCAGTCAGCATGGCAGTGCCATTAAAGGCGGTCAGGTGCAAAATACAATCGCTTTTATCGAGCAAATCAAACAAGCCAGTAACCATCAGCAGCAGCAAATTAATCTTGTTCAACAGCAAGCAGAAGGGGCGCAGCGGGTTTATTTAGCGGCCCGAGCAAAAGCCGAAGCGTTACGAAAGTTGATCGAAAAGTTGCAGGAGCAAGCAGTCGTGATTGAGGGAAAGCAAGAGCAGAAAATGATGGATGAGTTTGCCGCGCGCAGTGCGCGTAACCGACAACTTTAATTTAACCCGAATACGCTCAATACTCTGACACTAAGTCATTAGTCTAAAATAGCCGACATTTCAATAATCCCTTCTCGAAAAATTATAGTTTTCATTTCATAAAAACTGCCTATTTAATTTCAGGAAAAATATATCAGCCAACCCGCTTAAATTGCCAATCTAAATTCGCAGCTTTCAAATTGCAGTCTATCCTTAGAATAAATGGAAATAGGAATGGAATGACATGCCTGAAGGACAACAGATTGAATGTGGCGAGAGAATGACCATAGAACAGGTCGAAAGCTTATACAGTCAATTAGAAACTGCGTTATTAGAACACGAAAAAATTGAGCTTATTGCCGATCGTGTGCAGCAATGCGATACCGCGTCACTTCAGCTAGTCGTCAATCTCCTTAGAGCATCAAAGCAGCAAGGTCGTACTGTGAAGTGGGTTAAACCCTCGCAGGCCATTATCAATGTGGCTGAGCTGCTAGGCTTAACTGAGTCTTTAGAATTAACACAACATATCACACAGTAGTAACGAAGGAGTATGCCAATGGCAACCATTTTGGCGGTAGACGATTCAGCATCGATGCGACAAATGGTAACTTTCACCTTAAAAGGTGCAGGCTATGATGTGCAAGAAGCAAGTGACGGCAGTGAAGCACTGAGCATTGCTAAAACGAGGAAGTTTGATTTGGTGCTGACTGATGTGAACATGCCAGTGATGGACGGCATTGAGCTGGTGACTGAATTACGGAAGCTTGGTGACTATAAATTTGTCCCGGTATTAATGCTGACCACCGAGTCCGCAGGGGATAAAAAAATGGCGGGCAAGCAAGCCGGTGCCACGGGCTGGATTGTAAAACCATTTAATCCAGAGCAGCTATTAAATACCATCAAGAAAGTATTAGGCTAATAATTATGAGTATTGATCTCTCGCAGTTTCATCAAGTTTTCTTTGAAGAAAGCTTTGAAGGCTTGGATATTATGGAATCCAGTTTATTGGCACTGGATTTAACAGAGGTCGATGCCGAAACAATTAATACCATTTTTAGAGCGGCTCATTCTATTAAAGGTGGCGCCGGCACTTTTGGCTTTATGCAGGTATCGGGTTTCACGCATGTAGTCGAAACATTATTAGATGAAATCCGTGCGGGTGATCGTGGTATTGAGCAAGATCATGTGGATTTGTTTTTGCAGTGCGTTGATTGCCTACGCGGATTAATGAGTGATTTACAAGCAGGCTCAGAGCCTGATATGACTCAAGCGGATGATCTGAAAAGCAAGTTTGAAGCTATTTTAGCCGGTGGCGAAGTCGTTGCTGAATCGGCTATTGATACGCAGACAGGTAATCAAGATATCAGCGATGGTAGTACCGATGATTCGGGTGAAAAGGGTTGGAAAATAGAGTTTATTCCTTGTGAAGATGTGTTGTGTACAGGCAATGAACCCTATCGTATGTTTCGTGAACTGCAGGAGTTAGCGGAAGAAGGTGAGGGTAATGGACTTGAAGTAATTCCTCACTTAGAGCGTTTGCCTGAACTTTCTAGTATGCACCCTGAAATGTGTTACATCTCTTGGACGATTATTGTTCGTGCGGATATAGAGTTATCAGAGATTGAAGAAATATTTGAATGGGTTGTAGATGATTGTGATATTCGTTATCAGCGCCTTTCAGAATGTGATTTATCGACGCTAGAAACGCATCAAGCCGTAGAGTCTTCCGCGGAAGTTACAGATATTGTTGTAATTGATAACGCCGATACTGAGCAAGAAGAAATAAATACGGTCCCACTAAAAACTCCAGTGATCAGTGAGAAAATTGAAAAAGCACTTGAAGAGTCCGCCGTAAAAATAGCGCCTAAAGTAGAGAAGAAAGCGGTCACAAAAGCCGCAGAAAATACCTCGATTCGAGTATCCATCGATAAAATTGATGGTCTTATTAACATGGTGGGTGAGTTGGTTATTACCCAGTCCATGTTAGGTCAGTTAGGGCAGGAGTTTGATGTCAGTCGACTTCAGAGTTTGCAAGAAGGTCTATCGCAGCTCGAACAAAATACCCGTGAACTGCAAGAAAGTGTGATGAAAATTCGCATGCTCCCCATTAGTTTCGCTTTCAGTCGTTTTCCTCGTTTAGTGCGTGATTTAAGCAAACAGCTTGATAAAGAAGTTGAGCTTGTGATGCTGGGCGAAAATACAGAACTTGATAAAACAGTGATGGAAAAGATTGGAGATCCGCTTGTTCACCTGGTACGTAACTCACTCGATCATGGTTTAGAGAGTGTGCAAGAGCGAACTGACAATGGTAAGTCTAGAGCAGGCACTATTACCCTCAATGCCTATCATCATGGCGGCAATATCGTGATCGAAGTTAAAGACGATGGTGCTGGCTTAAATAAAGAACGCATTCGTAAAAAAGCCATTGAAAAAGGCATTATTGCTGAGGACGAGCACTTAACCGATAGTCAGGTTTACGACTTAATATTTCAGGCCGGTTTTTCTACTGCCGATGTGGTTAGTGACGTATCGGGCCGAGGAGTGGGAATGGATGTGGTTCGTCGAAATATTGCCGAACTTAATGGTTCTATTGATGTGTCATCAAAAGATGGTGAAGGCTCAACCTTCTCTATTCGTTTACCACTTACTTTAGCTATTCTTGATGGTCAGCTTGTGAGAGTAGGTGAGGAGGTTTATATCTTCCCACTAGTATCCATTGTTGAATCCATTCAATTAGAAAAATCCATGCTGAATAATATTACCGGTAATCAGTTTGTGATGCAGCTGCGAAATGAATATGTCCCCATTGTGAGTTTACAAGACATATTTAATATTGATGGCGAAAAGAAAGACCTTGAAGGAGCCATGCTCGTCGTCGTTGAAGGTGATACCGAGAAGGTAGGTATTGTGGTTGATGAATTATTAGGTCAGCAGCAAGTTGTGATTAAAAGTCTTGAACAAAATTATGAAAAAGTTGACTCGATTTCGGGTGCAACTATTTTAGGTGACGGTACCGTGGCCTTGATTGTAGATATTTCAGGTTTAAATAATAAATCTTCAGAGAATAAATCTGAAGATCAAACTCAAGCTGCTTAAGGGAGAATATTATGACAAACGCAGCTCGGCAAAAAAATAATGATGCAGTATCAGGTACTGGCTCCGATGATGAACAGCAGTATTTGACGTTCATCATGGCTGGTGAAGAATATGGAGTTGATATTCTCGCGGTTCAAGAAATACGAGGTTGGGAGGCAACAACGGTGATACCCAATGCTCCAGAATATATAAAAGGTGTGATTAATCTTCGAGGGACAATCGTTCCTATTATGGATTTACGCAGTCGGTTTAGTTTAGAGCGAGTGGAATATAGTCCAGTAACGGTGGTGATTATTCTAAAAGTTGAAACCGAACGGGGCGAACGAGTAATGGGAATTGTGGTGGATGCGGTATCCGATGTGCATTCGATTAGTGATTCTGATACCCGCAATAGTCCTGAATTAATTGAAGATTTAAATACTGAATTTATCCGCAGCTTAGTATCAGTAGATGACAATATGATTATCTTATTAGACGTACAGCGGCTATTAACGATAGATCGACAAGTAATAGATCAAGCGGTGGATGTCGTTGCCGATACAGATAACGACAAAGAAAAAGACAAAGAATAACGATTACTTAAAAAATTTATGATAACAGGGTGAGTATCATGGCTGAAGAGCAAAGTTTAACACATTGGAAGATTCCCACGTTAACGATGATTCCAGCAGCACTGGCATTAGTCTATTTGGCAATGACCGCCGCAAACGTTGGCTTAGCTACGGTGGTTGCGGTAGTGGGGTTGACGTTATCGGTGGTCTTTGGCTGGTTGCAGTTATCCAGGCAAGGCGGGTCTGGCGCTGGTAGTCCTTCAATAGAAGCTGAGCGCTTAAGTAAAGCATTGGATGTGTGTAATGCTAATGTGATGCTCGCTGATATCAATAATGAGATTTGTTATACCAATAACTCCGTTATTACCATGATGCAGGCTGCAGAGAGTGCGATTCGCAGTGAGCTGCCTAACTTTAATAGTGCCAGCTTAATTGGTACTAATATGGATGTATTTCATAAAAATCCTGCTCATCAGCAGAATATGGTGGCAAACTTACGACAGACTTATAAAGCACAAATCGTTGTCGGTGGCCGTACCTTTGGCTTAATCGCCACGCCGATTTTTTCAGATGATCAAATGCGTTTAGGAACAGTTGTTGAGTGGAAAGATAAAACAGATGAACTGGCGCTAGAGTTGGAGGAAGAGCAAGCAGCAAAAGAAAATACTCGCATTCGTATGGCCCTTGATGTCTGCAATACCAATGTAATGATGGCGAATGAAAATCTTAATATCATTTATATGAATGAAGCAGTAAAAGAAATGATGGTCACTGCCGAAGCGGATCTTAAGGCTGCCTTACCTAACTTTAATGCGCATCAGTTGATGGGTGTTAATGTTGATGTGTTCCATAAAGACCCTTCACATCAACGTGGCATGTTAGAGAAACTTGCTAATGTGTATGAAACGAATATTGTTGTCGGTCGACGTACCTTTGGTTTAATCGCAACGCCAGTATTTGAAGACGGCCAACGCCTGGGCACGGTCGTAGAATGGGTCGATAAAACAGATGCGTTAGCCCTTGAAGAAAAAGAACTAATAATATCCCAAGAAAATATTCGTATTCGTAAAGCGTTAGATGTGTGTAATACCAACGTCATGATGGCGGATGAAAGCCTCAATATTATCTATATGAACGAAGCAGTGAAAGGCATGATGATCAACGCAGAATCTGATTTGAAAGTTGCTCTGCCTAACTTCAATGCCAATCAATTGATAGGGGTCAATGTTGATGTCTTCCATAAAAATCCAGCGCATCAGCGGGGCATGTTAGAAAAATTAGCCAATGTTTATAATACCAATATTGTTGTCGGTCGACGTACCTTTGGTTTGATCGCGACTCCCGTTTTCGAAGACGGTCAGCGCCTGGGTACGGTCGTAGAATGGCTCGATAAAACCGATGCGCTAGCGCTTGAAGAAAAAGAATTAAAAATATCACAAGAAAATATTCGTATTCGTAAAGCGTTAGACGTGTGTAATACCAACGTGATGATGGCGGATACCAATCTCGATATCGTTTACATGAACGATGCGGTTAAACAGATGATGTTAGTGGCTGAGAGTGATTTGAAAGCTGAATTGCCAAGCTTCGATGCCCGTAACTTAATTGGGGCTAATATTGATCAGTTCCATAAAAACCCAGCACATCAGCGCGGTATGCTTACCAAACTGTCAGAAGTGTATAAAACGGATATCCAGGTAGGACCGCGTACCTTTGGTTTAATTGCAACCCCTGTATTCAATGAGGGTGAGCGTTTAGGAACGGCTGTTGAGTGGATGGATAAAACAGAAGCGCTGATAGCAGAAGCGAAAGCGACGGTTATTTCAGATGCCAATGCTCGAGTTAAGCAAGCGCTAGATTCGGTTACGGGTAATACCATGATTGCCGATAATGAATTCAACATCATTTATATGAACGCCGCGGTTCAAAGCATGATGAGTAATGCCCAAGGCGATATACGAAAAGATCTACCCAACTTTGATGCGAATAATCTTGTTGGTCAAAATATTGATGTCTTCCATAAAAATCCCTCTCATCAACGTAATCTAGTCGCGAATATGCGCGGTACCTATAAAGCTGAAATTATGGTCGGTGGCCGTACGTTTGGACTGATTGCTAACCCGATTGAAAATGAACAAGGCGAGCGTTTAGGTGCGGTAGTCGAGTGGATGGATCGTACGGACGAAGTCGCGGTTGAAAAAGAAGTTGATGATCTGGTGCAAGCGGCATCGAATGGTGATCTATCGCAGCGCTTAGAGACCAATAATAAAGATGGCTTCTTCTTAAGCTTAGCGACAGGACTGAATAACTTAGTCGGCATTGCTGATGCTGTGGTGAACGATACCGCACGAGTATTGGATGCTCTGGCTCATGGTCGTTTAACCGAAACGATCTCCGCCGATTATCAGGGCTCGTTCGGTAAGTTAAAGCAAGACTCTAATGCAACGGTGGCAAAACTAACTGAAATTATTACCAATATCCGTGAATCTGCATCGACGGTATCCACTGGGGCGAATGAAATTGCCCAAGGTAATGCCGACTTAAGTCAACGTACTGAATCTCAGGCGGCGAACCTTGAAGAAACTGCTTCCAGCATGGAAGAGATGACCAGTGCCGTTAAGCAAACCAGTGAAAATTCGACCCATGCCAATGAGCTAGCAGTCTCTGCGAGTAAGCAAGCAGCGCAAGGTGGGGAAGTAGTGAGTCGAGCAGTGACAGCCATGGAAGAGATTAATCAAGCCAGTAATAAGATCGCCGATATTATTGGAGTGATTGATGAAATTGCTTTCCAAACCAACTTATTAGCCTTAAACGCCGCGGTTGAAGCAGCCCGAGCGGGTGAGCAGGGCCGAGGCTTTGCGGTAGTCGCTGGAGAGGTTCGAAACTTAGCACAACGTTCAGCAGGCGCCGCGAAAGAGATTAAAGATCTTATTCGCGACAGTGTTGAGAAGGTAAATGCGGGTACTAACTTAGTTAATGAATCGGGTAAAACACTGGAAGATATAGTGTCTTCGGTGAAACGAGTGACCGATATGATCGAAGAGATCAGTGTGGCCGCGCAAGAGCAGTCATCCGGTATCGAACAAGTGAACAGCGCCATTGCTCAAATGGATGAAATGACCCAGCAAAATGCCGCCCTAGTAGAAGAAGCAACCGCGGCAGGCGAGGCGATGGCTGAGCAGTCGCGGGGGATGATGACCCTGATGGACTTCTTTACCTTAAGTAATTCAGCCGCAAATATGTCGGCTGGCTATGTTAATAGTCCTGCGCCGATGGCAGCGCCTGCTCGAGTATCTCACGCACCTCAAGGTGCGAAAATGAGTAACGCCGCAGATGATGAATGGCAAGAGTTTTAAGGACTGAATATGTCTACAACTGGCTTAGCAATCGATCATAGGGAGAAGGAGTTTCCTATGACAGATAAGGACTTTCAACGTATAGCTGGCTTAGCAGGCCGCTATACCGGGATTGTTTTAGGTGAGCAAAAGAGAGATATGGTTTATGGCCGCATCGCTCGCAGAGTTAGAAAATTGAAATTAGATAGTTTTACTCGATATCTAGATTTTTTAGAGGCGAATATAGAGCTAGAGCTTTCTGATTTTATTAATGTTATTACCACAAATTTAACCTCGTTTTTTCGGGAGAATCATCATTTTGATTATCTTCAGAAAACGGTGCTCTCAGAAGTTAAAAGAAAAAAAAGTGCAACTAAACGCATACGTATTTGGTCTGCCGGCTGTTCGACAGGAATGGAACCTTATTCAATCGCGATGACGTTACTGAAATTTGGCATGGCCTCAGATTGGGATGTGAAGATTTTAGCGACGGATTTAGATTCTGACGTATTAGATAAGGCTCGAACTGCCGTTTACTCAGCAACAGAGGTTGATGGTCTAGAAGAGAGTCTGGTTAAAAATTACTTTCAGCGTAGTGGTGCCGGGAAGGAAGTTAGAGTTAAGGAAAAAGTCAGTAAATATATTCATTTTAAACGTCTTAATTTATTAGAGAAATGGCCGCATAAAGGGCCTTTTGATTTTATTTTTTGCCGTAATGTCGTCATATATTTTGATAAGCCGACGCAGAAAGTACTGTTTGATCGATACGCTGATATGTTAGATGTTGGCGGTTACCTTTTTATTGGGCACTCTGAAAATTTAAATGGTATTAGTGATCGTTTTGAAAGTTTAGGGAATACTATTTATAGGAAAATACGCTAATGACAGCGTTACCAAATACTAAAACTCAATTACAACCGCCGCGTCAACAGCCTGCTATAAGTCTAGGTTTTGAGCATGTGAACCGTTATTGGGATAAGGTGCATGAAGTTTGGGCGGCAAAAATATTGCCTGGTGAACTTTATGTATCTACTCATGGAGAAATGATATCAACGGTATTGGGTTCTTGTATTTCAGTTTGTATTCGCGATAAAAACAAAGGCATTGGTGGTATGAACCACTTTATGCTGCCACAAGACAGTGAGTACTCTACGGCTGACTGGGGAGAAAATCCAGCAACATCCTCCTCTCGCTATGGCAATTGGGCGATGGAGTATTTAATTAACGCCATTATGAAGCGCGGTGGTGAAAAGCAGAACTTTGAAGTCAAAGTTTTTGGTGGTGGCCAAATGATGGCTGAAATGACTGATATCGGGCAAAAAAATATTCTGTTTATATATCATTATTTAGCCCAAGAAAATCTAAAAATTGAAGCCAGTGATGTCGGTGATATTTACGCTCGTAAAATTTTGTATTTCCCCGATACGGGCAATGTAAAAGTTAGACGTATTACTAATGTTAAAAATGATACGATTATTCGCCGTCAAAATGAATATGAGAAAGATGTTACGGCAAAAAATAGTTATAAGCCCGATACTAAAAATATTGAGTTATTTTAGGATTAAATCATGACTAAAATTCGAGTGCTAGTGATTGATGACTCCGCTTTGATTCGACAAATGCTGACGGAGATATTAAACAGTCGAGATGATATAGAGGTAGTAGGAACTGCCGTAGATCCACTTATCGCACGTGAAAAAATAAAGCAGTTAGCCCCCGATGTGTTAACTCTTGATATTGAAATGCCAAAAATGTCAGGGCTTCAGTTTTTGCAGAACTTGATGCGTCTACGTCCAATGCCGGTGATCATGGTATCGACGTTAACAGAGCGTGGGGCACCTGAAACACTCGAGGCCCTTGAATTGGGTGCTGTTGATTATATCTGCAAGCCAAAAGCCAAAACAGAAGCGAAACTTAAAATATTTTCAGAAGAGTTAGTTGATAAAGTACGCATGGCGTCAACGGCTAGGGTGCGACCTTTTGAGCAGAGTAAGGTTGCCACAAAAATATCGGGAGAAAATACAAATTACTCGAAAATTATTGCGATAGGTTCCTCTACAGGAGGCACCGAAGCGATTAAAGAACTCTTAACGACGGTTCCTAAAAACTGTCCACCGATTTTGATTACTCAACATATTCCAAAAATATTCAGTACATCGTTTGCTGAACGGTTAGATCGATGTTTGGAGCCAGGCGTCTTTGAAGCTCAAGACGGTATGCTGATTCGTCCAGGCTGTGTTTATATTGCCCCCGGAGATTTTCACTTAACCATTGGCAAGTCGGGTACGAAAATGGTTTTCCGTGTAGTACAAACGGAAAAGGTTAATCGGCATAGACCTGCGGTTGATGTCATGTTTAACTCAATTCTAGACGCCTATGGAGCAAATGTTGTGGCCGTTATGTTAACGGGGATGGGATCAGACGGTGCGCAAGGGATGTTGAAGTTGAAGCAAGCTGGAGCACTGACCTACGCACAAGATGAAGCAACCTCAGTCGTTTGGGGAATGCCCCAGGCAGCGTTTAATCTGGGTGCTGTTGATGAAGTATTGCCGTTGCAGAAAATTTCAGCAAAAATGCTGCGCGCAGCGCAAAAGAAATGATCTATCCAAACCTATGATAACGCTGAATATAAGCTAAAGTTTAAATAGAATATTAAGGAGAGTTGCAATATGGGTGTTCAATCTAATATTGATAGTAGTGGGAAAGAACTAACGGTTAAAATTGATGGTCGTTTTGACTTTAGTGCGCACCAAGAATTCCGTGATGCTTATGAAGGTATCCCCGCAGACGTTAATAGCTACGTGGTTGATCTGGGTGATACATCTTACCTCGATAGTTCGGCCTTAGGGATGTTGTTATTATTACGTGATCATGCCGGTGGTGATAATGCGAATATAAAAATTATTAAGTGTAATGAGGATGTTCGAAAAATTCTAACGATTTCAAATTTCGAACAACTTTTTACTATTCAATAATAGAAAGATTGGGTGACCCGAATGAAAATCCTGATTGCTGATGATAATGCCTCAGATAGATTTTTACTAAGTAAAATTATCAGTAAACAAGGTCATGAGGTTGTTGAGGCAGAAAATGGTAAGCATGCCATTGACTGTTACGTTAAGGAGGCTCCTGATATTATTTTGATGGATGTCTTGATGCCTGAACTTAATGGCAAAGAGGCTGCCAAAGAAATTAAGCGTATTGCGGGTGAAGATTTAGTTCCTATCATATTTTTAACCTCCCTTGTGGATGCTCAAAGTCTTGCTGACTGTCTAGAAGCTGGCGGTGATGACTTTTTAACCAAGCCCTATAATCATATTATCCTCAAAGCAAAAATTGATGCTTTCGTGCGCATGAGAAATATGCATGCTACGTTACAGAAGCAGCGAGATACTATTGCTGCTAATAATCAGCACATGCTTCATGAGCAACGAGTGGCGAAAGCGGTATTTGATAATGTTGCCCACTCCGGCTGCTTAGATGCTACCAATATTAAATACATGTTATCACCGCTGGCGGTCTTTAATGGCGATGTGTTGTTAGCGGCTCGTAAACCTTCTGGCGGTATGCATGTGTTCTTGGGTGATTTTACCGGCCATGGTTTGCCCGCGGCGATCGGTGCGATGCCTATGGCAGAGATATTCTATGGCATGACCGCGAAAGGTTTTGCTCTGCGTGATATTTTACGAGAAATTAATTTAAAACTTAAATCTATTCTGCCTGTCGGTTTTTTTTGTTGTGCCGCTGTGGTCGATTTAAGCTTTACTAAGCGCAGTGTTAGTATGTGGATGGGAGGCGTGCCGGATTGTTATTTGTTAAGTCAGCAGGGTACTCAACTTAAGACGCTAAGGTCACATCATTTACCCTTAGGCGTGTTAAGTAGTGATCAGTTTGATGTTGAAATGACCGAGCATTCGATGGACTTTGAAGATCGTTTGTTCATGTGGTCAGATGGTATTGTAGAGGCGCGCGATAGTGCTGGGAATATGTTTGGGGAGGAACGCCTACAGGCTGTTTTTAAACAAAATACACATCCAGATTTATTATTTGAGGCCGTTAAAGAAAGCGTTAATATCTTTGTCGGAGAGACTGAAAGAGATGATGATACAACGTTAATTGAATTGAAAATGGTTGATGAAAGTGAGCTAGAACAATCGGAACTGGTATTAGAGCAAAGAATGACCACCGACCCTAGTGACTGGAAAATAGATTATGAATTAGGTGTCGATTCCTTAAAATATTTTAATCCTTTGCCTTTATTAATGCATATTGTAATGGAGGTTCCTGCCTTAAGGGCGATGGGGGGGCAGCTTTTTACTGTGGTTGCAGAGCTTATTTCTAATGCGTTTGAACACGGTGTGCTTAAATTGGATTCGGCACTAAAATCAACACCTGCTGGTTTCGTGGATTTTTATACCCTCCGAGAAAAACGTGTAAATGAGCTTAATTCGGGTTTTATTAAAATTAATATGACCCACAGTTCTGCAGAGGGCCGTTCAGGAATATTTTGCATTACCATAGAAGATAGTGGCGAGGGGTTTGATTATGCTAAAAAAACCTCAGAAAATAAGCCTCAGGACGAAAATAAGTTCAGTGGTCGGGGGATTCCTCTTATTTACTCTTTATGCCATTCATTAGAGTATATAGGCTGTGGTAATAAAGTGGTTGCAGAGATACACTGGCCACAGAAAAATGTCGCGAAGTAAGTAGGAGTAAAGTTTGGATAAAACATCTCATTTTGATACTGAAGCATTGGTGATGCTAGAAGAGATTATGGAAGATGAGTTTCCTGATTTAATACAGGTCTTTATTTCTGACTCTGATCCTAGGTTACCGGCGTTACAACAAGCCTATGATGTTCAAGATTGCTCAAGCTTAAGAGAGTTAGCGCACAGCTTTAAAGGCGCTTCTGGTAACTTATCTGCACTGCCCTTGGCCGATCTTTGTTTTAAAATAGAAGAAAAGGCACGTGATACCAATCTTGATGGAATTCAGCCGTTAATTACCGCTATAGATACTGAATACAGGGTCGTTAAAAAAATTCTACTGTCCTTAATTAAGTAATTTTAGATTTCTGAATGAGTTGGCCCACCCTTTGCTCTTACTAAGTAAGATTAATGGGAGCTAATATGGAAACTCAACCAACTCACAATGGCTTAATGCAAATTTTCACCAGCTTAGGCTTAGCGACGGATAATTCGTTAGCGGGGCTAGAAGGGGATAATCCAGATGGTAATGCCTTTGCTAGCTTACTATCAGGCTACTTGCCTGGCCAGGCAGATAATCAATCTCAAGACGTAAACCCAGACTTACTATCCAAGCCAGTGGCGGAGAGTGAGCTGCCAGACTTATTAACCCCCGTTATTTTAACCGATCAAAGCTTGCCGCATTTAGGCCAAGCGTTGCCGCTTGAAAGGACGTCATTAACCTCCGCAATTGGCATGTTAACCGCTGATACTTCTACTGATGCTACCGCAAATGCCTCTGCTGATGCACTCGTTGCTAGAGGGCAGGCTCATTTCCCCAAAGTACCGGGAGGGGGGGATTTATATCAAACTTCCTTGAATCCCTTAAACGGCCCGGTTTTAGCTTTCGATGATGCTTTAGCTTCCCAATCATTAGAAGACAATGGATTTTATGCACAATCATTAGTTTCAAGCGTTATGGCTAATGATTCAGCAATCGCAGCAAGACTGAATAGTTCAACGAGTATTAGCACGGAGTCAGCTAAATCTGGGTATGTGATGCCACAAAATCTTGCTCCTAATAGTGAATTAAAAACTGCCAACTCGCTAACGAATCTAACGGCCAGTGAACTTGATGCAGAGGCCGATCGCTTTTTGGGAGCAGAGCCGAAATCCAGTCTATTAAAACCTAAGAGTTCAGTCATGACTGAATTACTTTCTGCTTCTCCAAATCTAGCACCCGCACAGGCGCCTTCTATTACAGAAAGTTCGGTGAGCTTAGCACTGGCAATGAATGAGGATCCGACCAGTCTCACTTTAGATCAGTTAATTGATGCTGAGGAAATAGAGCAGGGTGAAGTTGAAACTAAGCTGACGGCATTAGAGAAAAAACAAGATGACCAGACGTTAAAGTTATCAAAAGGACAAGAAGCGTGGGGTAATGCGTTAACAGAACGTATCACGATGAACGCTGCTCAAGATATTAAGCAGGTAACCATTCATTTAGATCCCCCTGAACTTGGCAGTCTCGAGCTTAAAATGAAGATTAATGATGATCAACAAGCTCAAGTCGTTGTGCAGGTTCAGAACCCACAAGTAAAAGAGGCTTTAGAAAGCAGTGCTCATCGTTTACGCGATATGCTGGCGAGTGAAGGCCTAGAATTATCTGAGTTTGATGTGCAAGCGGATGCCGGTCGTGGTGAGCAGTCGTCACCAGACTCTAATGATCAAGGACAAGAAAAATCACAAGATTCTGACACTTCAGAAAACCTAGCTGAAGGAATTAGCGTCGAAATAGCCCAGCCAAAAAATAATAATTTATTAGATACCTTTGTCTAACTCCTCTCTATACCTTGTCTAAGCTGTCTATAGGGCCTGTCATTAATTAATACAGGCCGACAAATAGTGCATCCATTTTTTTGACGCAAAAACATGGCATGCGTATTGCTATTTTGACTATTAGGTATTGGAGAAATGACGTTATGGCTGCAGAACAAGATTTGAAACTCGACCAGGGTGAAGTTGAAGAAGGTGGTGGCAGTAAGAAAAAGCTGATCATCATTGTGGTCGCGATTGTATTACTCATTGCGATTGCTGTGGGTGCGACTGTCTTCTTAATGATGGGAGATGATGACAGTGCTGAAGAGCCGGCTATAGAAGGTGAAGCTGCTGAGGTCATCGAAGAAGGCGTTATTCCTGCTCAATACATAAAGATGAAACCAAAATTTATTGTCAATTTTAATGTCGGTACGCGTCAGCGTTTCTTACAAACCAGTATTGAAATTATGACCCGTTCTCAAGGTGTTGTTGATGCGATTGAATTGCATAACCCTATGTTACGCAATGAAATAGTACGCATATTGTCTGAGCAAGATTTTAAACACTTGCGAATGCCTGAAGGCCGTGTGGAACTTAAATCTTTATTACAAGAACGGCTAATATCAGTATTGAAATCTGAAGCAGATGTAGATGGTATTGAAGCCGTATTATTCACTAATTTTGTGATGCAATAGGGAAGGCGCGTGCAAGACTTATTAAGCCAAGACGAGATTGATGCGTTATTACACGGAGTTGATGATGGCGATGTAGAGCCTGATTCAGACATCGATGCTGCGGGCGTTAAGTCTTATGATATTACCAGTAACGACCGCATTGTACGTGGCCGTATGCCAACACTGGAAATGATTAATGAACGTTTTGCCCGCTATACCCGCATAAGTATGTTTAATTTTTTACGCCGCAGTGCTGATGTCGCATCAGGCGGTGTACAGATTATGAAATTTGGTGAATACGTTCACACCTTGTACGTACCCACCAGTTTGAACCTTGTGAAAATTCGTCCTCTTAGAGGCACCTCACTTTTTATATTAGATGCCAAGCTGGTGTTTAAATTAGTTGATAATTTTTTTGGCGGCGATGGGCGTCATGCAAAAATAGAAGGGCGAGAATTTACACCGACTGAAATCCGTGTCATTCAGCTCGTATTAGCCCAAGTTTTTAAAGACTATAAAGAAGCTTGGCATACTATCTTGGATGCTGAGTTTGAATATGTGGGTTCGGAAGTTAATCCTGCGATGGCGAATATTGTAAGCCCGAGTGAAGTTGTGGTCGTTAGTACGTTTCATATTGAGTTGGATGGTGGCGGCGGGGATATGCATATTACTGTGCCTTACTCCATGATCGAGCCCATTAGAGAAACGTTAGATGCGGGAATGCAGAGTGATATCGATGATGTTGATGATCGTTGGTTGCAGTCTTTGCGTGAAGATATTCTAAATGCCAAGGTAGCAATACATGGCACGGTGGTTGAGCAAGAATTATCGTTACGTGAAGTTTCTGAATTAAAAACAGGGGATATTATCCCTATAGAAATGCCAGAACACTTTACCCTGGAAGCTCAGGGTGTGCCTCTATTTAGAGGGAAGTTGGGCGTATCAGACGAAAACTTAGCGGTAAAAATCATTGAACAGATTAATCATAAACGACGTTAGTACGTTGTTAGGGGAGTATTATGAGTGATGACTCGCAAGACGAAAATGAAAACAAAGCTGGCAGTGAAAATGAACCAGAACAAGATATTAATCCGAACGATATTGATATTGATGGCTTAGCAGCAGATGTTGCTTCTGGGGTTGATGAAGCCAGTGATGAAGCGGTGACTGATGAGTGGGCATCGGCAATGGCAGAAGATCCGACCACGGAAGAAGCGGGTAAGGTTGATGATGGCTGGGGCGATGCTATGGCGGAAGAAGCAGACTCCATTCAGCAAGCTAAATTAGATCAGCTTACGGATGAGAGCCAGCCTGGCGCGGATCATTTGACGCCCGAGTTGGATGTTATTTTAGATATACCTGTGTCGATATCGATGGAGGTTGGGCGAACAGAAATACCGATTCGAAATTTACTGCAATTAAATCAAGGCTCCGTAGTTGAGCTTGATCGTTTAGCCGGTGAGCCATTAGATGTATTGGTAAATGGTACTCTGATTGCACACGGTGAAGTGGTTATGGTTAACGACAAATTTGGTATACGTTTAACAGATGTGGTGAGTCAAAGTGAAAGAATTCAGCGCTTACGTTAATAAAACTCTGATGCGGAGTTTTACTTTTTTACTTTTGTTGATGCCGTTATTGCTTCAGGCTGACGATGTCTTAACTCAAGCACCTCTGCTTGAGGATCCAATGTCTTCCATTTGGCGAGTCGGTTTTACGTTAGTAGGTATGATTGCTTTTATCTTGTTTTTAGCCTATTTAGCCAAGCGATTACAAGGTATGAATCGTTCGAATATGGGGTTTGCTTCACAAGGAAAAATGATTCAAACACTGGCAACGACTTCCATCGGATTAAAAGAAAAAATCTCTCTTATTCAGGTCGGTGATCAGCAATTATTGATTGGGATTACACCACAGTCGATTCAGACTTTGTTAGTGCTTGAAACTCCAATAAAACAAGAGGACATAGAACAGCAAAGCCCGATATTTCAAGCCATTTTTAAAAAGGCACTGAATAACGCATGAAGTATTTTAGTGCAGTATTGTTCCTCCTTTTTCCATTAGTGAGCTTGGCAGATATCAATGCTTTGGGTATTCCGGCAGTCACTTTTCAACAAACGGATACTGGTGGTGAATATACGGTAACGATTCAGATTCTGGCGTTAATGACGCTATTAAGCCTGCTGCCAGCAATTATTATGATGATGACAGCATTTACTCGAATCATAGTTGTGATGGCGATACTGCGTCAGGCACTGGGCTTGCAACAAACACCTTCCAACCAAGTCGTTTTAGGTATGTCGATTTTTTTAACGGCATTTATCATGATGCCAGTTTTTGAAAAAGTGAATGAAGTAGCCATTCAGCCTTACTTGAATGAAACGATTAAGCCTCTCGAAGCGTTAGAAAGGGCTTCGGAACCCATGAAGGAATTCATGCTGGCGCAAACACGTGAAACCGATCTTAATTTATTTGTTAGAATTTCTGGCAGGAAAGATCTGTTAAGTCCTGATGAAACACCTCTGCATATATTAATTCCTGCTTTTGTCACCAGCGAATTGAAAACGGCTTTTCAAATAGGTTTCTTATTATTTATACCGTTTCTAATTATTGATCTTGTGGTCGCCAGTATCTTAATGGCGATGGGGATGATGATGTTATCGCCAATTATTATTTCTTTGCCGTTTAAAATTATGTTATTTGTTTTAATCGATGGCTGGGCCCTCGTTATGGGTACCTTAGCCAATAGTTTCGGCACTATTTAATTTGAATTATTTAGCTTTGAAATCATTAAAGGAGGCGCTATGGGGGTAGAGCAAATTGGCGATTTATTTTCACAAGCCTTGTTTATGATTGTTACCATTGTTTTTGTTATGGTAATTCCTAGTCTTGTTGTTGGTCTGTGTGTGGCGACCTTCCAAGCAGCAACGCAAATTAATGAGCAAACGTTAAGTTTTTTACCTCGCTTAATTATTACTTTATTAAGTCTTATATTCTTTGGCCCTTGGGCGGTCAATAAAGTCGTGGAATTCACCTTGAATATTTATACCAACATTCCTTTTTTGGTAGGTTGAGGTGACATAAGGATATGTTGGAATTCACCGCATTAGAGTTAAATGGCTGGGTTAGTCAGTACTTTTATCCCTTTGCTCGCATTGCTGGCTGCTTGGGCGTCATGCCTCTATTGGGTAGTAAATTGGTGCCAAAGCAAGTCCGTATTTTATTATCTGTATTTATTACTCTGATTATTGCGCCTTTATTACCTCCTATGCCTGCTGTTGATCCGATGTCACTAGCCTCTTTTATCATCATTTTTGAACAGATGTTGATAGGTATTGTCTTGGGTTTTATGGTGGAGATAGTAACTCAGGTCTTTGTCTTGGCGGGTCAGTTAATAGCGATGCAAACAGGTTTAGGTATCGCAACGACAGTCGATCCTACTCAGGGTGTTTCTGTGGTCGTCGTCAGTCAATGGTTTCTGTTTTTAATCAGTCTTACTTTCTTGGCGCTCAATGGGCATTTGATCGTAATAGAGGTGGTGGTTGAAAGTTTCTATACCATGCCTATTGGTGGTGGTGCGTGGACCGCGGAAGACTATGGCAGGATGGTACGCTGGGGAGGTTGGATGTTTGCATCAGCCTTGGTTATTGCATTGCCTGCGTTAACCTCGTTATTGATTGTTAATTTTGCTTTTGGTGTGATGACGCGAGCTGCGCCACAGTTGAATATTTTCTCGCTCGGTTTTCCTGTCACTATGATGGTGGGTCTCTTGATTATTTGGTTAATCATAGGTCAGGTTGGAGAAAGTTTTCATGTTTTATTAGAAACACTGTTTGAATTTTTGCGCTCGTTAATCCGAACGCCCTAGTGGTTGATGAGTTATTAATGAGTGATTTATTTTATATCGTAATTCTATAGATATTTTGTTGGAGTCCTACGATGGCTGATGAAGACAGTAGTCAAGAAAAAACAGAGGAACCCACCGAGCGGAAAATCCAAAAATCGAAAGAAGATGGACAAACCGCTCGTTCGAAAGAGTTGAATACGACATCGATTTTGTTATTCGGTGCCTTGGGCTTGGTTGCCTTTGGTTCTTATATGAGTGAAAAGATTTATCACATCGCTCGTTTTAATCTCGATGTTGAACGGGCAGCTTTGTTTGATACTAATTACATGTTTAGTCACATGTCCCAGTCTATGTGGGAGGCCGTTGCTGCGCTGGTTCCTTGGTTTATTTTAGTTTTGATTGCGGCATTTTTATCGCCTTTAGGCGTTGGCGGATGGCTATTTAGTACCAAGGCTTTAGCCCCTAAAATGTCCCGATTAAGCCCTTTGGCAGGTTTTAAGCGCATGTTTTCTGCTAACTCGTTAGTTGAGTTGTTTAAAGCTTGGGCTAAAGTTTTAATCGTCGGGACGTGTGCCTATTTCGTCATCAAATTTTATTTCCAAGATGCAATGGATTTACAAAATTCAGCGGTACGTCCGGCCATTAAGCGTTCTACTGAAATAGTATTGTGGGCGGCGGTTATTCTTTGTGCATCTACCTTAATTATTGCAATGATTGATGTGCCTTGGCAAATTTACAGTCATACCAAAAAACTGCGTATGTCTTTGCAAGACATAAAAGACGAATTTAAAGATACTGAAGGTAAGCCAGAAGTGAAGGGGCGTATTCGTCAAATGCAGAGGGAAGCTGCCCAGCGTCGTATGATGGGATCAGTGCCGGATGCTGACGTGGTGATTACCAATCCAACGCATTATGCTGTTGCTTTAAAATATACCGGAGGTGCCGGAGCTCCGATTGTTGTGGCTAAAGGTATCGAAGAAACCGCATTAAAAATTCGAGAAATTGCTAAAGAAAATAACGTTCCACAGATGGAGGCACCGCCATTAGCTCGAGCTATTTATACCCATACACGAATAGATGATGAAATTCCTGAAGGCTTATTCGTGGCTGTAGCTCAAGTGCTGGCGTATATCTTTCAGGTGGATCAGTATGCGAAAGGCCAAGGTCCTAAGCCAGATCATCGTCCTGCTATGCCAATTCCAGCAGATCTACGAGTAGACCCGAAAAAAGATTAGACTTTTCTTAAAAATAAATTCAACAAAATGTGAAATGTGCACCCTTTTTGCAACCAGACTGATTAACGTCAATTTATTGTATTAGGGTAACTATGGCCACGTTAGATCGCGGACAACTTCTTCGACAGATTAGAGATAATGCGATTACCCTGATGACGGGTAATTTAGGCATTCCATTAATGCTGTTGGTCTTGCTCGGCATGATGACGTTGCCACTGCCTCCTTTTTTACTCGATACTTTTTTCACTTTCAATATTGCTATCTCTATTGTCGTTCTCTTGATCTGTGTTTATGCCGTTAAACCATTAGATTTTGGTGTCTTTCCCAGTATTTTATTAGTCGCTACTTTATTACGTTTAGCGCTAAACGTTGCTTCTACTCGTGTGGTTCTACTCGAGGGACATAAAGGCGGGGATTCTGCGGGAAAGGTAATCGAGGCTTTCGGTGAAGTTTTGATTGGCGGTAACTATGCGGTAGGTCTCGTTGTTTTCGCTATTTTGATGATCATTAACTTTGTCGTAGTCACCAAGGGTGCAGGCCGCGTGGCAGAAGTAAGTGCTCGCTTTACCTTGGATGCCATGCCGGGCAAGCAGATGGCAATTGATGCCGATTTAAATGCGGGTTTAATGGATGCAGATCAAGCTAAGGCACGGCGAGCTGAGATTGCGGCAGAAGCTGAGTTTTATGGCTCAATGGATGGTGCTAGTAAGTTTGTTAAGGGCGATGCCATTGCTGGGATCCTTATTCTGGTTATCAATGTTGTCGGTGGCTTTGCGATCGGTATGGGGCAACACGATTTATTATTTGCCGATGCGGTGCAGAAATATACCATTCTAGCGATTGGTGATGGCTTGGTGGCGCAGATACCTTCGTTACTACTTTCTACCGCGACCGCGATCATGGTGACGCGAAACAGTGATGCGAAAGATGTGGGGGATCAAATCGTTGGTCAAATATTTGCCTCTCCACGTGCACTTGCGATTACCTCCGGTGTTTTGTTTTGCATGGGTATTATTCCGGATATGCCTCATTTTGTTTTCCTTCTTGCTGCTTTTTTAGCAGGAGCAGGCGCGTATTTTATTCATTGGCGTAATGAGGGCGGCGTTTTTGTTGATGGTAGGCCTGTTACCGGTAAAAACGCGGAAGCGGCTCAAAGCAGTAGTTCGGCAAGTAAGTCAGTATCGAATGCTGGCGCGCCACCACTACCTGGGGAAGCATTACCTGAGCATGAAGTAAAAGAACTGGGCTGGGATGATGTTGAAGCGGTTGATCGTGTCGGTTTAGAAGTGGGCTACCGCTTGATTCCTTTGGTGGATAAAAATCAAGGTGGGCAACTGTTAGCTCGAATTAAGGGCGTTCGTAAGAAACTCTCTCAAGATATTGGTTTTTTAATGCCGTCGGTACATATTCGTGACAATTTAGACCTTATGCCAAGTCAGTATCGGATTACATTAATGGGGGTCACTCTGGCGGAAGCAGAAATTTATCCTGAGCGCGATATGGCGATTAATCCTGGCCAAGTTTTTGGCAAGCTCGAGGGTATTGAAACACTGGATCCTGCCTTTGGCTTAGAAGCCTTATGGATTGAGAGTACCCAAAAAGATAAAGCACAAACGTTAGGTTATACCGTGGTTGATGCCAGTACGGTGGTAGCGACCCATTTAAATCAGTTATTGCATAAGCATGCGCATGAGTTAATTGGTCATGAAGATGTGCAGAAGATGCTAGATATCTTAGGGGAAGCCTCCCCTAAGCTTGCTGAAGAGTTGGTACCCAATACGGTATCGATCAGTCAGTTACTGTCTGTGTTGCAAACCTTGTTGCGTGAAGATGTTCCCGTGCGTGATATGAGAACCATTGCCGAATCTCTGGCGAACATGGCACCCCGTAGTCAAGAAATTGCCGCTCTAACGGGCGCTGCACGAACGGGTCTCGCCCGTTTAATTATCCAGAACATCTTTGGTACCGCGGATGAGCTGAATGTAATGACCTTAGACCCCACTTTGGAACAGTTGTTGCTTAAGACAGTACAGCAGAGCGCACAACAGACAGGAAATATGGATACGTTAGTAATTGAACCGAGTATGGCCGATGCAATTCAGCGTTCATTGATGAGCGCAACGCAAGAGCAAGAGAATGCAGGTCGTGCTGCAGTACTGGTAGTATCAAGTCAATTACGTCCGGTTCTTTCTCGTTTCGTGCGCAATACGATCGAACATTTAAGTGTGCTGTCGTATCAAGAAATTCCTGATAATAAAACCATTACGATTGTGGCAACTGTGGGGGCTCAATAAATGAAAGCAAAACGATTCACCGCTAAAAATATGCAGCAAGCCCTGCGTATGGTCTCAGATGAATTAGGCCCGGATGCCGTCATACTTTCTAATAAACGTTTAGGTAAAGGCGTTGAAGTTATTGCCGCCCTTGATTATCAAGAGATGGCAAACGAGCAGCAGCAACAAGAAATTGATCGCCAATTAGCGTTGCAGCAGGAATTAGAACAAGCCAAGCAGGCGACGGGGAAAATTCGTCAAGAAAAGCCTCAATTAGATCAATCAAATGTGGCGACGACCGCAGCGTTAAAAGAAGCTTTGATCGGTATTAAAGAAGGCACTATTGCTCAATCTAAAGCGCTTGATGCGGTGATGCAAAGTGAAGACGAGCTGCAGCAAACGATTAGCCAGCAAGCCTCGAAAATGAGTCATGATGAAACTACGCCTTTCTTCAACAAGGTTTCTGACGAATTAAAAGATTTAAAAAATTGGTTGGTCAGTCAGCAAGGTAATGCCTGGAATCCTAACCGCCCTTTAAGTTGGCAGCAGGCGCAAATTTGGCAGCGTTGCCAGGATCTAGGTATCGATCCGTCTTGGGCTGATAAGTTGGTGAGTGCGTTGCCTGAAGATGATGACGATATCGAAAAAGGTTGGGCGCAGTGCTTGAAGTATATCGCGGAAGACTTACCGCTAGCGAAAAATAATATGCTGCAAACCGGTGGTTGCTTTGCTTTTGTCGGCCCCACCGGTGCTGGCAAATCAACTACGATTGGTAAGCTTGCCGCTCAGTATGTGATTAATCATGGCAATGAAGATATTGCCCTGATCACGATGGATAATTATCGAATTGCGGCCCATGACCAATTGAAAGCGTTTGCTCGTATTATGGAAGTACCGCTATTAATATTAGAACCAAACGGTGATTTGTCGGCCCTGCTTGATCAATTGGCGGATAAGAAATTTATTTTGATTGATACTGCAGGTTTAGCCATTCAAGACCCACACTTTTCTGTGCAATTGACTATGCTTAAAGGGGCAGGAAATAGAGTGCGTACTTTATTGGCCTTGCCATTAACGAGTCAGGCTCGTTGCTTACAAGAAAATTATGAACATTTTAAACCGGCGGGTATCGATGGCTGTATTTTTACAAAACTGGATGAGTGCTTTAGCTTGGGGCAAGCAATGAGTATCGCTTCGGTCACACGACTGCCGATACACATGGTAACGGACGGTCCTCATATTCCAGACGATATTCATTTTCCGAATGCTGAAAAAATGGTGCGCTTAGCCGAGCAAATGGCACGTATGGCTCAAGCCCGCTGGCAAACTTCTGAAGTGAGTTCGGCAATGAATAATAATTTTATGCAACACGGAGTGTAAGCATGGCTCAGCACCCAGTACAAGTAATTGCAGTCGCTGGCGGTAAAGGCGGTGTGGGTAAAAGTAATGTAACGGTGAACCTTGCGTGTGCACTGTCAGAATTAGGTCGCCGGGTTGTCATTCTGGATGCGGATCTAGGCTTGGGTAATATCGATGTACTACTGGGTATTACTCCTAATAAAACCATTGAGAATGTTTTGCGGGGAGAGTGTACTCTGCGTGAGGTGATGGTTGATGGGCCAGGAAAAATTAAAATTGTTCCTGCGACATCCGGTGCTCAGCATCTGTCGATGTTAACGACTCAAGAACACGCAGGATTGATTCAAGCGTTCAGTGATATTGGTGATGAGATTGATATCTTATTAATCGATACGGCGGCAGGGATTTCAGATGCTGTGATGAGTTTTGCTCGTGCTGCACAAGAAGTTGTCATGGTCGTGACCGATGAACCTACTTCTATTACAGATGCTTATGCGCAAATAAAATTACTTAACCGCGATTATGGCGTTTTTCGTTTTCGTGTCGTTGCCAACATGGTGCGTTCTCCACAAGATGGGCATGCACTCTTTGCGAAATTGATTAAAGTAACGGATCGCTTCTTAGATGTAGCGATGCAGTATGTTGGCTCTGTTCCTCAGGACGATGCAGTTCGCCGTGCGGTGCAGCGCCAAAAGCCTGTGGTTGAAGCTTATCCACGCGCGAAAGCATCCACTGCATTTCGAGGTATAGCTAAAAAAGTGGATGCTTGGCCGTTGGCGTCAACACCCCGCGGCCATCTTGAATTTTTTGTGGAAAATCTTGTCCAAGCAGGAGCCCATGGGTAGTCCCTGTCATGAATGGATGTGCTATGTACGATGAAGTCAGCAGCCCAAATTTTGATGAGCTAGTTCGTGAACACGCATTATTAGTGAAGCGAATTGCTCATCATTTAAGAGGTCGATTGCCAGACAGTGTTCAACTGGATGATCTTATTCAGGCGGGCATGATTGGGTTAATCGAAGCCGCGCGCAAATATGATGGTGCTAAAGGGGCTAGTTTTGAAACTTATGCGGGTATCCGAATTCGCGGTTCGATGCTCGATGAAATTCGCCGTGGAGATTGGGCACCGCGCTCTGTGCATCGAAATTCTCGCCGTATTAGTGAAGCGATTAAAGAAGTTGAATTGGCTAAAGGCCGAGACGCGGATGATCATGAAGTCGCTGAACATTTAGGTATGAGTGTCGGTGAATACCATACCCATCTTAAAGATTCTGCGGGCTGTCGTTTATTCAGCTTTGAAGATGTGATGGAAAAAGGAGAGCAAGGCCAAGAACAGTTGGTGGGTGCTAGTCCAAATCCATTTCTAGGTATTGAGCGCGATGCGTTTAAATCGTCTTTAGCAGATGCAATTAAAGCCTTGCCAGAGCGAGAGCAACTCGTACTGGCGTTGTATTATGATGAAGAATTAAATCTAAAAGAGATTGGTGCCGTTTTAGGGATCAGTGAATCTCGTGTCAGTCAAATCCATAGCCAAGCAGCGCTGCGATTAAGATCACGGTTGACGGAATGGTCTTAATCCATCCGTTAACATTTCATCTCATCTTAATTGATAAAAGTTAATCCTTAAGCGTTAATTAATATAAATATTGATTAACATTCTTTCAGCGCTAGGTGTGCCTCTCAATTTCTAACTCTTTGTTATCTATCTTGATTTTCTTTCTGGCTAAAGCCTTATCTGCGACTACACTTCTATTTAGGAGTCATTAGACTTGACGTGGAGTTGGCATTCGGAGGTCGCTTTGGATAAGAATATGAAAATTCTCGTTGTAGATGATTTTTCTACTATGAGAAGGATTGTCAAAAACCTGTTGCGTGATTTGGGATTTACCAATACACAAGAAGCAGATGATGGATTAACGGCTTTGCCCATGTTGCAAACAGGAGATTTCGATTTTCTAGTTACAGATTGGAATATGCCTGGAATGACGGGGCTTGATTTATTAAAGCATGTGCGTGCCGATGATAAATTAAAAACCTTACCTGTTCTGATGGTTACTGCGGAAGCAAAGCGCGATCAAATTGTCGCGGCTGCTCAAGCAGGCGTGAACGGCTATGTTGTTAAGCCTTTTACTGCTGCTGTCTTAAAAGAAAAAATTGATAAAATTTTCGAGCGTGTTGACGGTTGATAACAAGGAATTGGTATGGCTGAGCTGAAAATAGATCCTCAAGCGCCATCCTTTCAGCAAGAGATGAAAGATCTTGCTGAAGACTTGTTGACAAAGATCGATGGTGGCGATCTTGGAAAAATTGTTGGCGTTGTCAACAATATCAACGGAGTGCGTGATAGAACCCTATATGACGAAATCGGTAAGTTAACGCGTGGGCTGCATAATGCGATTAAAGACATAAAAACCGGTGATGAGTTAAGTGAAGAATCTGGTATGGGCCAGGCATCCGATAAGCTAGCTTATGTCATTGAAATGACGGATAAAGCAGCGAATCGTACGATGGATTTAGCAGAGGAGGGTATGCCTCTTAATGCTGAGAACTTAGAGGGGGCAATAGAATTACAAGAGCAATGGAAAAAGTTTTTGCGTAAGGAATTAAAGCCAAATGAATTTCGAGAATTATCGAAAAAAATTGATGCTTATTTTTCCCAAACCCAAATTAATTCTAAAAAAATATCAACTCAGCTATCAAATATTTTGATGGCTCAGGATTTTCAAGATTTAACTGGGCAAGTAATTCAACGAGTGACCAAGTTGGTTTCTGAAGTCGAAGCACGTTTAGTGGATTTGGTCGCTATGGCAGGTGAGGTTGATCGTATTACGGGTATTTCCCACGGTGAATCTCATAAAAATGAACCCCTACAAGAAGATGATAAAAAAATTATTGCAGAAGGGCCACAAATTGACACCAGTTTAGAGGGTGTTGTTGGCGGTCAGGATGATGTTGATGATTTATTATCAAGTCTTGGTTTTTAAGGAGCTAATGGATGAGTTTCGATGCTGATGATGAAATCCTCCAAGACTTTTTAGTTGAGGCTGGAGAAATCCTAGAGCTACTATCAGAGCAACTAGTTGATCTTGAACAACGTCCTGATGATTATGATTTACTGAATGCAATTTTTCGCGGTTTTCATACTGTAAAAGGTGGCGCAGGTTTTTTACAGCTAAATGCATTAGTTGATTGCTGCCATGAAGCTGAAAATGTTTTCGATATACTTCGTAATGGCCAACGTCGTGTGACATCCGATTTGATGGATGTGATATTACAGACATTAGATACCGTCAATGAAATGTTTGATGCAGTGCGTAATAATCAGCCACCTGTGCCTGCGACTGCTGAGTTATTGGCGACTTTACATCAGTTGGCTCAACCTGAAGCGGCAGATGTTCCTGTGGCTGAAGTGACTGCCGCAGAACCTGTATCTGAAAATGTTACTGCTGAATCTACTCCGAGTGGTGAATCAGAAGATATTACTGATGATGAATTCGAACAATTATTAGATGCGTTGGATGAAAATGACAGTGCAGACGCCCCCGCTAAAGCTGAAACGGGCGGTACTGGAGAGGGTTTAGGATTTGATGATGATGTCTTTTTTGATGTCAGTGATGAGCCTGCGATCGCTGAGACTAGTGATGAAATAACAGAAGATGAATTTGAAGCGTTATTAGATCAAATTCATGGCTCTGGTAAAAAAGCGCCTGCGGCTGACAGTTCTGTAACAGAAAGCAAAGCGGCAGAAAGTGAAGCAGTAAACATACCATCAGCATCAGGGTCAGATGAATTAATTACAGATTCTGAATTTGAAGATTTATTAGATCGTTTACATGGTCAGGGAAAAAATCCGGCAACGGCCAATGTTACTGAACCAGCGAAAGTTGAAGCTGAAAAAGTTGAAGTTCCAAAAGTTGAAGTTCCAAAAGTTGAAGTTCCAAAAGTTGAAGTTCCAAAAGCGGAAGTTCCAAAAGCGGAAGCGCCTAAACCAGCAGCTAAAGCGGTTGCAAAACCTGCTAAACCACCGGCGGCGAATGGGAAACCGGCAGAAGCTTCAGCCCCTGTCGCAGAAACCACCGTTCGAGTGGATACTAAACGTTTAGACGACATTATGAATATGGTCGGTGAGCTGGTATTGGTACGTAATCGATTAGTACGCCTAGGCCTAAAAAGTAATGACGAATCGATGTCGAAAGCGGTATCGAATCTTGATGTAGTGACGGCAGATTTACAATCTGCTGTGATGAAAACTCGAATGCAGCCGATTAAAAAAGTATTTGGGCGCTTCCCTCGAGTTGTTCGTGATCTAGCCCGAGCGTTGAAGAAAGAAATAAATTTAGAGTTGCAGGGGGAGGATACCGATTTAGACAAAAATTTGGTCGAAGCCTTAGCAGATCCTTTGGTTCACTTAGTGCGAAATGCGGTTGATCATGGTGTAGAGCTGCCTGATCAACGAGAAGCGGCAGGTAAATCCCGTGTTGGAGTCGTGGTATTAGCGGCTGAGCAAGAAGGTGACCATATTTTACTGTCCATCGAAGATGATGGCGGTGGTATGGATGCTAATGTATTGCGGAGTAAGGCGGTAGAAAAAGGCATGATGGATCAGGATGCCGCTGATCGATTAACGGATAATGAATGTTACAATTTGATTTTTGCTCCAGGTTTTTCTACCAAGGATGTGATCTCGGATGTATCGGGTCGCGGTGTTGGTATGGATGTGGTGAAAACTAAAATCACCCAGCTTAACGGCACATTGAACATTGATTCACATCTTGGCAAGGGTACTCGAATTGAGATTAAAGTACCGCTAACGCTCGCCATTATGCCAACACTCATGGTCATGCTAAAAGAGCAGGCGTTTGCTTTTCCTCTGGTGAGTGTGAATGAGATTTTTCACTTAGATCTTTCAAAAACCAATGTGGTTGATGGCCAAGAAGTTATTGTCGTACGAGATAAACCGATTCCGTTATTTCATCTAAAACGCTGGTTGGTCAAGGATGAGGGGGAGGCCCAGTCGGATGAAAGTGCTCATGTTCTCGTTGTTTCTATTGGTAATCAAAGAGCGGGCTTTGTTGTTGATCAGTTAATCGGTCAAGAAGAGGTAGTGATTAAACCTTTAGGTGCCATGTTACACGGTACTGCTGGGATGGCAGGAGCAACGATCACGGGGGACGGACGCATTGCATTAATTTTGGATGTGCCGAGTATGTTACAACATTATGCAGGACGGTAGTTATCTGCCGCATAAAGGATGATTATTTAGCATGGCATTATCCATGAAAATTAAGGTATTGGTGGTTGACGATTCGGGTTTTTTCCAACGTAGAGTATCAGAGATAATAAATGCGGATCCTCGCTTGGAAGTTATTGCGACGGCGAGCAATGGTAAAGAGGGCGTTGAAAAGGCTTTGGCCTTAAAGCCTGATGTGATCACCATGGATTATGAAATGCCGGTTATGGATGGCGTGACGGCTGTTAGAAATATTATGAGCCAGTATCCAATACCAGTATTGATGTTTTCTTCTCTGACTTACGAAGGCGCTAGAATTACCTTAGATGCACTAGAGGCGGGAGCTGTCGATTTTTTATCGAAACAGTTTGATGCCATTGCTGCTTCCGAGGCGAATTTACATAAAACATTAACAGATCGAATTTTTGACGTAGCTGCAACCGGTAAGAAGTTAACAATACCTTCCAATACTCAGAAGACTGTCAATCGTACAACAGCCATTAATACTCCCCGTCAATCAATTGCGCCTTCTACTGCTTCGGCAATAACGCCAGCGAAAAGTAGTGGAGCATCACCAGCAAAATCTTTACGTCATGTTGAGCTAGTGGTGATAGGAACGTCTACTGGCGGTCCTGCAGCGCTACAAACTATTTTTAAGCAAATCCCTGCCGATTTTTCTAAACCCATAATTATTGTTCAACATATGCCAGGTTCTTTTACCAAAGCCTTCGCTGAGCGTTTGAATAAATTAAGTCCTTTAACCGTCAGCGAAGCGCAGCAAGGCGATAAATTAAAACCAGGCCATGTTTATGTTGCCCCTGGCGGCATGCAGTTGTTATTGGATGGTCGTAATGGTGGCAGTATACATATTCATGAAAGTGATGAACGTATTAGTTATCGTCCAAGTGTTGATATAGCGCTGGCTTCTGCGGCAAAACATTTTGGCCGTAAAGTCTTGGCGGTTATTCTCACAGGTATGGGTTCTGACGGTAAAGAAGGTGCGCAATTACTGAAGCAGGCAGGGGGCACAATTTGGGCACAGGATGAAGCCAGTTGTGTCATTTATGGAATGCCCATGGCAGTAGTTAAAGCCGGTCTTGTCGCAAAAACTCTTCCTCTAGATGAGATCGGTATCAAAATATTTGATGAGGTTAGCTAATGGATCGCCTGGTCTTATTGTTGCTTTTTGGTGCTGTCTCTAGTGTTGTATTTGGTCATGTATTAGAAGGCGGATCTTTATCTTCGCTATGGAATGCTCCTGCTCTTTTTATCGTATTTGGAGGTTCTCTGTTGGCACTGGCTGTTCAGACGCCGACATATCTAGCGGTGCGCGCAACGAAATTAACATCTTGGCTAGTCGCTCCACCTCAATTTTCTCTTGATCTTTTATTAACGAAATTAACAACGTGTGGTAATGCATACCGCAAAGATGGGGTGCTAGGGTTAGATCGTATTGCGCAGGCAGAAAGTGACCCTGTTATGAAGAGAGCACTCGTGATGCTCGCGGATGGTCAACCGCCAAAAGCGATCGAGAAAAGTATTTTATTGGAGATTGAAACTCATCAAGAAAAAGACATATCTGCGGCAGAGGTATTCGATAATTTAGGTGGTTACTTACCGACGTTAGGCATTGTGGGAGCGGTACTTGGATTGATGCAGGTACTGTCTAACCTTGAGCAGCCGGAAGAACTTGGGCGAGGGATTGCAACGGCATTTGTCGCGACTTTTTATGGGGTTGCGGCGGCCAACTTAATCGCCATTCCGATTGCCGGTCGTCTACGCGGATTTATTCAGCAGCGCACTCGTTATCATAAAGCGATGATTGTTGGCGTAATGGCCATTCGTGAAGGTATTAATCCGCAGCTGATCCGCTATCGTCTGGAAGGAATTGACTTATGAGTACTCAACATGGTCCTGATCGCCATCGTTGGTTAATTTCTTATGCTGACTATATGACCTTGCTATGTGCATTTTTTATTATGCTCTATAGTGTGAAATTATTAGATGAAAATCAATATCAAGCTGTACAAGATATTTTAGATGGCATGTTTACTACTCAAGCGCAGCAACTCTTACCACAGCCAGAAGTATCGACAACGATTCTTGATAACAATAATGGCATGATGCCGTTATATCAAACGGTGAAGCAACAGCTGCAAGTATTTATTGATAGTAATGAATTGAATATTGAGCAGGAGGGAGAGTGGGTGAAAATTCGCTTAAAAGCCGATACACTTTTTCCTGCCGGTGGTTGGGAAATTAATGATGAAATGATGGATATGATTGAACGGCTTGCTCTGGTGGTTCGGCCGATACCTAATGAAATTAATATTGAAGGCCATACGGATGATGTGCCGATTAGCTCTGCGAATATTGTGAGCAACTGGGATTTGTCAGCCTTGCGAGCGGTTGCCGTCGTACGAGCTTTTGAATTATTCGGTGTCGCCCCTCAACGAATGGCTGCAATGGGATTTTCTTATCACAAACCACTATTTGCAAATGATAGTGACGAGCATCGGTTGGCAAATCGACGCGTTGAAATTTCAATTAAACAAGGAAGTATTAATCAGCCTTGGGCGAGAGAAGAATTTGTGGAATGAGCATGAAAATTGCAGTGAAACAATATTCTTTATCTCTGTGTCAATATAAGGATGACATGACGTGCGAATTTGGTCGATAGCAAATCAAAAAGGGGGCGTGGGGAAAACTACATCGGTGGTTTCTCTTGGTGGCCTGCTGGCAGAGCGAGGCGCTCGGGTATTATTGATAGACTTGGATCCCCACGGATCCTTAACCAGTTACTTTCGATATGACCCTGATAGCTTAGAAACGAGCTTGTATGATTTATTTTTTAATCAGCGTTGTAAAGATTTAGACTATATTCATAAAATAATTCTTCCTACGTCACGTAAGGGGGTTGATTTATTGCCGGCGACGACAGCGCTTGCCACTTTAGAACGGCAAGTGAGTGGTCAAGACGGTATGGGCTTGGTCTTAGCAAAGACGTTAGCCCAACTCTGGGACGATTATGATTATGCATTGTTGGATACACCGCCTATTCTAGGTGTGCTCTTGGTAAACGCATTAGCGGCTTGTCAGCGACTTATTATTCCGACACAAACAGAACATTTAGCGCTTAAAGGGTTAGAGCGCATGGTACACACGTTAAAGATGGTGATGTCATCACAGAATCGTCAACTGCCTTACACGATTGTGCCGACATTATTTGATCGTAGGACTCAGGCGTCATTAACCACGTTAAAAGAAATGCGTCAGCTTTATCCAGAGCATTTGTGGCAAGAAGCCATTCCTATCGATACCAAGTTTCGTGATGCCAGTCATGAGGGGGTATTTCCTAATGAGATGGATAGTATTTCTCGTGGCGTTAGGGCTTATCGACATCTATTAACGGAATTAGATCAAGCAGAAGAGGTGAAACATGAGCGTAGATCAGCCCAATAACCAAACAAGAATCTCGGGTTATTTAGATATGCTTCTGGTGGATCATTCTATTTGGGATGAAAAACTTTCTTTAGCGATTAACCCGCCTGTTCGTCCGCAAAATACTGTCGCCCCCGGACATTATTTATTAACGACTGAAAATATAGGCTCGGGTCACCGAGTCGTTAAGTTTACTCATTTATTAAATAGCATCAGTATTTTAAATCAATTGCCATTTTCAAGACTTAAATCAGAGGTGTTATACCGCTGTTTGCCACTAGCAGCAGAGGCAATGCTTTGTGACTAAGCAGAGTAGCTCTACGCCAATATCGGCGAAAGAAAGCTTGCCAAACTTTGTTGATGGCGTATTACAGAACTATCTTGATCAATTATTAGTGACGGCGACTCAGCAGCCACAGAAAGTAGAAAAAGTAATTACCATTCCTGAAGAAGCTGAGCCGGTATTTAAAGCTGATCCTATCCCTCTTATTGTACCTGAGATGGCGCCTGATGCTGTATCTGAAGTCGCTCATGATCACGATATTATCGTGGAGCGGGTCTCGGATATAGAGAACGATGCGGTTCCGCTAAGCCTAAAATCACTGACGGATCAAGAGTCTTGGTCGAGTCAGGGTGTTGAATGCCTGGTGTTTAGTGTGTGTGGATTGAAACTCGCGGTCCCTTTGCTGTTTTTAGGGGGTGTGCATGAGGTCATCGCCAGTGATGTAAAACCATTGATGGGGCAACCTTCTTGGTATTTAGGCATGGTGCATACTGCTGAACAGAACCTCCAAGTTATCGATACCGCAAATTTCATTATGCCGGAACGTCATCAGCATTTATCTGAGCAAGGGTTTAAGTATTTAATTCAGCTAGAAAAAACACCGTGGGCGATCGCCTGTCAATCAATTGACGATACGGTACGGCTGGAGGCATCAGAAATTAAATGGCGTGGTGAGCGTGGCAAACGGACTTGGCTTGCAGGGACTGTTATCGAAAAGATGTGCGCTCTGATTGATGTTGCTGGATTATTACAAAATGTGGAACTCAACTGTAAGACTGTATGAAATTTATTTAATTTTAAGCTGGTACAGTTTGTGCTCTCTACTATAGTTAAGAGAGGTGCAACACGTTTTTTGACGCGAGCCAATTAATTAAGACCTTTCTAGTGAGGACGTAATATGTCAGCCAATGCTGCGAAAAGTGCAGAGGATCCAATTCTACAGTGGGTGACCTTTCGGTTAGAGAATGAGTCCTACGGTATTAATGTGATGCAAGTGCAAGAGGTTTTACGCTATACCGAGATCGCTCCTGTGCCAGGTGCGCCTCCGTATGTTTTAGGAATCATTAACCTGCGAGGGAATGTTGTTACGGTAATCGATACGCGCTCACGATTTGCGTTACCGAATGCAGAAACAACAGACCAAACGCGGATAGTGATAATAGAAGCGGAAAACCAAGTCGTAGGCATTTTGGTGGATGCGGTGGCTGAGGTAGTTTATTTACGTCAGTCTGAAATTGAAACCACTCCAAATGTCGGCAATGATGAAAGTGCTAAATTTATCCAAGGCGTTTGTCATAAAAATGATGAGCTATTAATCTTGGTTGATTTAGAGAAGCTCATGTCGGATGAAGAATGGATGGAAATTTCTGGTGTATAGCCAGAAATAGGAGCTTTAAGCATGTTGTATTTGTCATCTTTATCGATGGTTCATTGGTTATTAATCAGTAATGGAATATTACTTGCCGCAACTGTTGCAGGTTTTGTTTTAGTTAAACGTAAATATGAAAGTGACTTTCAAAATTGGCAACAGCAAACACAAAAAATAAGGCATGATTTTGAAGCAATGAGTAAGAGTACTTTTGGTATGGGCCGTTGCGTAAAAAAATTAGAGCAGCGCCTTATCGAAAGTGAGAGAAAACCTACCTTGGCTACTTCAGATGAAGCTTTGTATCAGCAGGCTCAGCGCCTTGTCGGTATGGGGGCGTCAGCAGACGATTTGGTTTCAAGCTGTGGTGTTGCTCGTGCAGAAGCTGAATTATTAGTCTCTATGAATAGACAAGTAGCTCATTAATCTGGGCTTTACTTAATAATAAAAGCTATATGCATTTTTAATTGTTACAGATACCTGTTATGACAAAATAGTCCGAGTTGAACCCTAGAAGCTTCCTATACTTGTATTAGATAGGAATGAATTAGGAGTACAATATGAAGCTGGTCACGGTATTTTCATTTGCAATAATTACCAGTCTAGCAATATCGGCAGCGGACTCCGTTACCACTCGATATGACACGTCAAGGGTATTGGCGAGTCAAATTTACAGCGCAGCTTTTAATGATGTCTCTCCTGGATTTGATGATTTATATATTATAAAAACTCAGGACAAGGGACGGGAAATTATCATTTATTGCAACGTGACCTACTGCTATAAAAACCGTAATAGTATAATGACCAGCTAACAGTGCTGGGATATTTCTGCGCGATCATCTAACGATACACACAGGCTTTGATGTGGGGTTCTAAGCGCTAAGCCGCCGTTCAGTAAAGCTTGGCTGTTAATACCGTTTAGTGAAATTACATCTTGCCATTCTGGTGGTTCTCGCCCCGCAGCCTTTGCCCACATTTGATGGGTTTGCATTGAAGACATAGCCACTTGTTGGCTGTAGTGCAATACGGCTTTTTCCGACGTTTCTATCCAGTTATCGAGATAACTCAAGCCGGTAGCTGTTGTAATACCGCTTAATGTAAGTACTAGCACACCTTCTAACAGAGTAAACCCTGCCATTTGCTGAAACATCAATATCCCCCAAACGATTGTTATTGTTATATTTTGTAACTATAAAGGGATTTGTTTATTGTTCAAGACATTGATTGCAAAGGCCCGTATATTTGAGCCTGTGCTTGGATATCAAGCATCATCAAATGAGAACGCAGTGTTGAAAACAGTATCAATTATATGGGTGCGTGGAGTATTGCAGGCTGCAAATTTGCAAGGCCTTGAAGAAACTAACATCTTAGCGAATGCGGGATTAGCTCCTGATTGTTTAACAACAAGCCGTGGTCGTATAAGCCTTAGTGATACGTTGTCGTTATGGCGGTCTGTGGAGGAACTTAGCGGAGATCCTTTGTTTGGCTTTCATATGGGGCAATCATTAAAGCCAGCGCATTTTCAATTACTCGCATTTACTCTACTTAGCAGTTCAACGTTGGGCGATGCGATTGAGAAGATTTTAAAATATCAGCGATTAATCAGTGATGGCGGTACTTTCACGTTATTACCGCAGGATGATAGAACAGCCTTGATTTATACGCCGGAAGCCAGCAATTTTAGTTATCATCAAATAGATGCTGTTTTAGTGGCGACACTCAGTTTTGCTCGTTGGTTATTAGGACGTGAGATTAAGCCATTAAGACTAACTTTTTCTCATGATGAAAATGAGGGTCTAGATGAGTATCAGGCTTTCTTTGGCTGTGATCTTGAATTTGATCATGCTGAAAATAGTATTTTATTTAGCACGTTATTATTAGAAGAAGCCTTACCGGGGTTTGATCAAGGTTTGGCGACCCTGCATGAGCAAATGGCTGATAATCAATTACAGCGGTTAACGGAACCGGATATTATCGCGAGGGTGCACGAGCGCCTATCGATGATAGGGCAGGAGAGCTTATCTCGTGACGAAATCGCTGCTCAACTGGCGATGAGTGGCCGTAGTTTACAGCGTAAGCTGCAAGAGCAGGGCAGCAGTTTTCAAAAGCTGCATGATGAGCATAGACATCGGCGTTCTTTACAATTATTGGCGCAAGAAAATTTGTCGCTGTTAGATATTTCTTTGCAGCTAGGGTTTTCGGAAAGCAGTACCTTTTATCGAGCTTTTAAACGCTGGCAGGGTGTCACCCCCGGGGAATATCGTCAGCATCTTCAACGTTAGTCTCATTAAAATGTTAGACCGAAGCCTATAAAAATTTGTTGTTCAATATTGTTGGCACTGGCTAGTTGAAAGTCCTTATCGTCGGCACTCTGTTGCCAGTAATGCAAACTTCCTTGCCAGCCTAAGTGGCCAAACCAGCGGCGGTTAAAACGGTGCTGATAGTGAAGTTCTAGCTGCCCTCTGAGACTGATAACTTGATCGAGCTCAGCATCAAAGGTGATGCTTTCTTCGGGCTTCAGTATTACCTTTCCTTGCCCTAAGCCAAATTGCCAATTGATATTAAGCCCTCTATGGAAAGACTGACTAATAATCATAATTTCATCTATTTCAGTCGTCGCGGCGAATAAACTGCGTTTTTCAAAAGGGGTAATGTTAGCTTGAATAGGCTGGTTGATTATGGATTTTTGCAGGCGTAATTCAGTTAATACTTTTTCATCTTGGAAAGGGAAGATAAAACTAAAACCAACAGTTTCTTGTTTACGGTTTAATCGAGCTTGTTGCCCTTGGTTAATGGTAATCGCATCACTCGGGTCATTGGCATTGGAGGGGATAAAGGGAATGGCTTCCTTCGCTTGCAAAACATATTGCCAATCTTTTTTCCCTGCAAAAATAGAAAGCTGACCTTGGCCAAGACGCTTAATGGATAGCGCGACTCTCCAGGCTTGGCTATTATCATCATCTGTCGCCAATTCAGTTGAATTATTTGACGCTAATAATCGATTTGTTTGACTAAAATAAAAGTGGGGTAACGCAGGAAGCCAGTTGCCTAAGAAACCAGAGTAATGCGGGATAAGCTGACATTGATAGCCGACTAAAGGATCACTGTTATGAGAAAACTCTGGCAAAGCACCGAGGAACTGTTGCTCACTTTTTATGGCGCAAGATAGTTTGTTGCTTCCTGCTAGGGCATTTTGAGAAACCCCAAGGAAGAGCAAGATAAAGGCGGTATTGATGATTGAAAAAATCTGTTTCATGCCGCCTATATCGGCTACTTTAGGAAAAGCTAAAGCGTAATATTCAGTACGTTTTAAAAACGATCCATGATTGGCTATTTATTCCACAAAACGGCGTAAATACTAGCTATTGCAGGTATTCATAGCGCTACGCTCCCAGTCGCCTTAGTTCGGCTCCCTGCCTCGCATATTTGCTTCACAAACACTCAATAATGGATCTGATTCTGTCTTAATTTGAGCTATCTTAATAGTTACATTAAAAATTGAATTAAAGGTTGTTGATGATTTCTATTACGTCATCATGATGGCTCTTGGTTTTAACTTTAGCCATGACATGTCGTAAAATACCTTCTTCATCAATGATAAAGGTGACACGGTGAATACCAATGTACTCTTTACCCATGAATTTCTTTAAGGCCCAAACACCATAGCTTTCAGCAATCGAATGGTCTTCATCGGACAGAAGAGTAAAGTTCAGCTCTTTCTTTTCAGTGAAGCGAGTCAGTAGTTTTGCCGCATCAGGGCTAATGCCTAAAACCACCGTATTTAGCGCTGCAAAAGCACTTTCGCTATCACGAATTCCGCAGGCTTGAGTAATGCAGCCAGGTGTCATTGCTTTAGGATAAAAATAAAGAACGACCTTTTTTCCTTTAAAATCAGCCAGTGAAACGTGCTCACTATTTTGATCGGTGGTGGTGAATTGTGGAGCGATTTGATCGAGTGGAGGAAATGTTAAACTCATACTGGCAACCTAAGTGATAAATAAAGAAGTCTGTGTACTTAATTAATCACTTAAGTTTGCCATAAAATCGATTGAAAATAACTATTAGCAGTTAATCGATTGCTCCGTTAGATAGTTCTCTAGGGTTTGTTTTGCTTTATTACCGGCGGGACTATTACGGAAAACAAATTCGTGAGTTTTATCTTGTAAGATAATAAGAACATCCCCGCAGAAATCGCCATCATGAGCTTCACGAACGGGTTTCATACGAATTTCGATGACCTTGTCGAGGTTGATATAAAACTCACCTGTTAGCTCTTCTAACGCTTCTCCTGCACGCAGTCGAACCATAGCCACATTAGGGTTGATACATAAAAAAGCCATATTTATTCTCCAGTTAATGGTTTACCAATAACTGGATATTAGGGCAACCTGCACAACGGCATATTGATGTGGGTCAGTTATGGTCGCGAGTTACGTTAGCTTGATACGAATGGCGGTCTTTGGGATACAGCAGCATGGCAGTATTTCATCATCATTAATCCAAGCCATAGGCTCTTCTGTGTAATGAACTTCGCCTTCTAATAGCTGAGTGCGGCAGCTACCGCAGTAGCCTTCACGGCACTGGTAGTGAACGGGAACATCTTGAGCTTCAAGAGATTCTAAAAGCGTATTCGCATGTTGAAATGGCACTGTTTGAGATTGTTCAGCGCCATTATGAATGGAAACAATATGTACTGGCTTATCCATCCCGGCAAGGTCAATCTGAGCACTCGCTTCTGGCTGTTCTTGATCTTCAGTATTCAAAAGCAAACTGTTTTGCACAGGCTCGTGCTCGAACTGTGCTTCAACGATGTCGGCTTCTAAAGCAAATTCCTCATGCGCAGGCGCTAAGCCATCAAGAAGAAATTCTTCTTGATGGCTTTTTGTTGGCAAAGGATTCACTGGCAAGATGTTTGTTGATGGATTCATAGTATTTTATTAAAGGTCAAAATCGCCAAAATCTTCAGTATCAACCGCACTATCAATCGCACCCACTAAGTAAGAGCTGATTTCAGCTTCTTGTGGGGCAACCTGAACGTTATCACTGTTCAACCAAGAGTTGATCCACGGTAGTGGGTTGTTCTTAGCACCGAAGATTGTAGGCAGGCCAATAGCAGCAATGCGCTGATCGGTAATGTATTCCACATACTGCGCTAGGATCGTCTGGTTAAGACCAATCATGGAACCGTCTTTAAATAAGTAGCCAGCCCATTCTTTTTCTTGCTCGGCGGCGTCTAAGAAAATTGCACGGACTTCTTCTTTACAGCTCGCTGCGATCTCACCCATTTCTGGATCGTCTTTACCGGCGGCCATGATTTGTAGAATGTGCTGAGTCCCGGTTAGGTGCAAAGCTTCATCACGAGCGATCAACTTAATAATCTTGGCGTTGCCTTCCATTTTTGCGCGTTCAGCAAAGGCGAAAGAACAAGCAAAGCTGACGTAAAAGCGAATCGCTTCTAACACGTTTACTGAAACCATCGTTAGATACAAGGTACGCTTTAAATCACGCAAATTAATATCAACGATTTTGCCATTGATCGTATGCGTACCTTCACCGAGTTGGGTGTAGTAGCTATTTTTTGCGATCAGTTCGTCATAGTACTTAGTAACACTCACGGCGCGACGCGTAATGAAATCGTTACGGGTAATGTCGTCGAAGACTTCCGCAGGATTTGGCACCACGTTACGCATAATGTGCGTATAGCTGCGGCTATGAATCGTTTCACTGAAAGACCAAGTCTCGATCCATGTTTCTAATTCAGGTAACGATACAATCGGTAGGAAAGCAACGTTAGGTGAGCGGCCCTGTACAGAATCCAATAGTGTTTGATACTTAAGGTTGCTCAAAAAAATGTGTTGTTCATGATCCGGTAAATCGTTGAAGTCTTTACGGTCATTCGCTAAATCGACTTCTTCCGGACGCCAGAAGAAAGACAATTGCTTTTCGATTAGGTTTTCAAAAATCTTATGCTTTTGAATGTCGTAGCGCGCAACGTTCACCGTTTCACCAAAGAACATGGGTTGCTTCAACGTATCAAAAGTATTTTGGTTGAACGTGGTATAGGACATAAAAGGCTACAACTTTAAAAAATGTTTTAAAAATAAATGCTTTGAAATAGTAAGCACTATAAAAATACGCTGAGTGATCTACATCATGCTCAGCGTATTCTATGCGATAACGTGTGAGAAATCGGCTTTAAAGCAACATCTAAATGACGTTAGATCTTGCAAGCGCCGCCTTCACAATCATCGTCTTCAACTTCTGGTGCTTGCGGATCAGACATACCGTCACGGGTATTGTGATAGTACAACGTTTTAAGACCGTTTTTATAAGCAGTCAATAGATCTTTCAGCAATACTTGCATCGGAACCTTGTTGCCTTCAAAGCGTGATGGATCGTAGTTGGTATTGGCTGAAATCGCTTGGTCGACGAATTTCTGCATAATACCGACAAGTTCCAAGTAACCTTGGTTGCTTGGAATGTTCCATAGCAATTCGTAGTTCTTACGCAAACGACCAAACTCTGGAACGACCTGCTTCAAAATACCATCTTTCGATTGCTTAACGCTGATATAGCCACGAGGTGGTTCAATACCGTTAGTTGCGTTGCTGATCTGAGACGATGTTTCAGAAGGCATTAATGCTGTTAGGGTAGAGTTACGCAGGCCTGTTTTCTTAATATCGGCGCGTAAACCTTCCCAATCATAAGCCAAAGGCTCCTCACAGAATTTGTCCACGTCTTTCTTATAGGTATCAATCGGTAAGATACCTTGCGCATAAGTCGTTTCTGCGAAGGCTTCACAAGCCCCTTGCTCTTGCGCAAGCTTGTTAGAAGCGCGCAATAAATAATATTGAATGGCTTCAAAGGCACGGTGAGTTAAACCGTTGGCACTGCCATCGGAATACTTAACGCCATTCTTAGCGAGGAAATAAGCGTAGTTAATAACACCCACACCCAAAGTACGGCGGTTTAAGCTGGCCTTCTGTGCAGCAATCATTGGGTAATCTTGATAAGACAATAAGCTATCAAGCGCGCGTACTACCAAGTCAGAAAGCTCTTCTAATTCGTCTAGGTTCTCTAGAGTTCCTAAGTTGAACGCGGCCAGCGTACACAGTGCGATTTCACCTTCTTCGTCATTAACATCTTGTAGTGGCTTAGTCGGTAGCGCAATTTCTAGGCACAAGTTCGATTGACGAATCGGTGCAACTTCAGGATTGAACGGGCTGTGCGTATTACAGTGGTCCACGTTCTGAATGTAGATACGACCGGTACCGGCACGTTCTTGCATTAGAGTAGAAAACAGGTCTACCGCTTTAATTGTTTCTTTACGAATCGATTCGTCTTGTTCGTACTGCACATACAAGCGCTCGAACTTTTCTTGATCGGCGAAGAACGCATCGTATAAACCAGGCACATCGGAAGGAGAGAACAAAGTAATGTCTTGGTTCTTAATCAAACGCTCATACATCAGCTTGTTTAGCTGCACACCATAATCTAAGTGACGAACACGGTTTTCTTCAACACCACGGTTGTTTTTCAATACCAGTAGCGATTCAACTTCCAAATGCCATAACGGGTAGAACAAGGTCGCTGCACCCCCACGAACACCGCCCTGAGAGCACGATTTAACCGCGGTCTGGAAGTGCTTATAGAATGGAATGCAACCGGTGTGGAAAGCTTCACCACCACGGATAGGGCTACCTAATGCACGAATGCGGCCGCCGTTAATGCCGATGCCCGCACGCTGGGATACGTACTTAACAATCGCGCTAGAGGCTGCGTTGATTGAATCTAAGCTATCACCCGCTTCAATCAATACACATGAGCTGAATTGGCGAGTTGGCGTACGTACGCCGGCCATGATCGGTGTTGGTAAAGAAATTTTGAAATTAGAGGACGCATCATAGAAACGCTTGATGAAATCTAAGCGACGTTCTTTATCGTATTGTGCGAACAGGCAGGCCGCGATTAATACGTATAAAAATTGAGCGCTTTCGTAGATGTCACCGCTGACACGGTTTTGAACGAGGTATTTACCTTCAAGTTGCTTAACCGCGGCATAGCTAAAGTTCATGTCACGGCTATGATCAAGGAATGCGTCCATCGCGGCGAATTCTTCAGCGCTATAGTCTTTTAATAAATCACTATCGTAGCGATTATCGGCAACCATTTTTTGGACGTGATCAAAAAGCTTAGGTGGCTCAAACTGACCATAGGCTTTTTTACGCAAATGGAAGATGTTTAAGCGTGCCGATAAGTATTGATAATCGGGTGTTTCTTCAGAGATTAAGTCGGCAGCGGCTTTGATCAATGTTTCGTGTATTTCAGAGGTAGTAATACCATCAAAAAATTGTAAGTGAGCTTTTAGCTCAACCTCAGAAACGGAGACGTTGTCCAACCCTTCTGCTGCCCAATCGACAACTTTATGGATCTTCTCTAAATCTATTGTTTCTTGGCGACCGTTTCGTTTTGTGACAAATAGCGCGCTGTTCATATATTGGGTTGCCTGTAGATCCTGTAATCTTTGTATTACTCATCCGAAATGAGCACGAAAGCTGTTTAGAGTTGACGCTCTACTTGATCTTAAATCAAATGACGTGTAAGTCATTGAGCAATAGGTGTATTTCTAAACCGAGACACAGGATATTGCGGTTGGGAGTTCATTTCAACCCCTTATGTAGTGTTTGCCTGTGGATAAGCTGTGGAAATTAAGTGGACACATATCTTATCAAAAATACGGTAAAATACCGCTCAGAAAGGTTGCATTTTTCACTTTTGTAACAGAAAAAATCGGAACTCAGTGCAAAGCTCTAATTTAGAGTCTAAAGTTATATGTAGGCCATTCAATATAACGGCAGTTCAAAAAATAACGGCAGTTCAAAAAATTGAATAGGAAAATAGCGTGGAATTAAAACATGGCAGCAGCCAGGACGATAACTGGCGCATCCTAATCGTTGAAGACGATGAACGATTAGCAAACCTGACTAAGGATTATTTGGAGAGCAACGGTCTTCAGGTATCGATTGAAGGAGATGGAAGTCGCGCCATTGAGCGTATTAAATCTGAACAGCCTGATCTAGTCGTACTTGATTTAATGCTTCCGGGTGAAGATGGCTTAGCCGTCTGTCGTATTGTTCGACCGCATTACAGTGGGCCGATCTTAATGCTTACGGCGCGTACTGAAGATCTTGATCAGGTACTTGGGTTAGAAATGGGCGCGGACGATTATGTCGCTAAACCGGTTCGCCCTCGCGTTTTATTAGCCCGTATTCGTGCTTTATTACGCCGAGTGAAAGAACAAAAAGAAAATGAGTCTAACCAAGATGAATCTTCTTCTAAGCGTTTAACGTTTGGTAATCTTGTTGTTGATAGTTCCATGCGAGAAGCTTGGCTGGATGGCAATAGTATTGATTTAACCAGTGCTGAATTTGACTTGCTATGGCTTCTATCTAGCAGCGCCGGGCATGTTTTGACCCGCGAAGAAATTTTCCATCAACTTCGTGGTATCGAATATGATGGCCAAGATCGATCGATTGATGTTCGTGTATCGCGTATTCGCCCTAAAGTAGGTGATGATCCGATTAATCCGAAGCGTATTAAGACCGTTCGCAGTAAGGGTTATCTTTTCGTAAAAGAGATTTAATATCATAAAAGAGACCTGATTTTATAAAATAAATTAGTCCTCAGCACCACTCTTTCTGAGTGGTGATTTATATCTGCTTGAATAATTTAGGGAGAAAGAGCATTTTTATTCGAGTTTATTCTGGTTTATTGGCTGCTTTAGTTTTGGTTGTATTATTGTGCATGTCGGCTTTACAGCTGGTGGATCACGTTCGTGGAGCACAGTTTAACCAGAATGTTGTGCGCGGCAGTTTGTACCTCATCACAGAGAGATTACGTTATGACATTACTGAGCAGGGAGACTTAGAAGCCCGCTTTGATGCTCAGATTGATATTGTTAGCAAAAAAAAAGCGCAATTGGATGAATATCAGCTGAGCCGTTTAGAGCGCCATGAAGTATTAATGTTATCCGATGAAATTGGTCATGAAGCTAGGCTCATAACCGTTCTTGATGATGATAACTTGATAAGAACGACCTTACGTAATGTCACGGAAGTGCAAGCTCAAGCCTCGGGTCAATTATTATTGGAAGATTGGCAGCGTAGCGGGCAGTCACTTGAGCCTTTTCTTGAAGAAATCTCCCCCCATTTTGGTTATTCCTTGAGTTTACTGCCCCTTGAAGGCTTTGACTTAAGTAAAGGCGACTTGGGACGGATGCAATATGGTGATGTGTTAATGCGCATTGCGATTGATGGCGAAAGTGCGGATGCCTTGGTTAAGGTTCCTGGTAAAGAGCAGGTTATTCGCATGGGACCTATCTTTGCCTTTAAACGTTATACCCTTATGGGGATTGTAATCATCGCGCTGACGGGATTTATGCTCCTTGGGTTGGGTGTTTATTGGGTGGTTAATTCTTTTGAAATGCGTTTGCGTAAATTAGAACAAGCCACCAGCCGATTATCCCAAGGGCACTTAAATGCGCGGGTAGGAATTAATGGTACTGACCCTGTAAGTCGCTTAGGGCAAGCCTTTAATAAAATGGCTGATCATATTCAACGGCTCATCAGTGTGCAACGTGAAATGGTGCGTGCGGTCTCTCATGAACTTCGCACGCCAGTGGCTCGCATTCGCTTTGGGGTGCAAATTATTGAAGATACCGCCGGTGATGATCCTTTTGTAATGAAGCAACTCACCGGTATGGATTCGGATATTCAAGAATTAGATGAATTGATTGATGAAATATTGACGTATGCCCGCTTGGAAGAAGGGGGGCCGTTATTGGACTTTGAGTTGACCAATATTCAAGAGCTGATCTTGCAGCTGGTGGATGAGGCCCGACCTCCAGCAAGCGTGAATGTGAAATATGGTGGGGCGGTTGGCTCTCAGCATGAAGCAGAAGTTGAATACCGTTATATGCACCGAGCAATTCAGAACCTTATTGGAAATGCTTGCCGCTATGCGAAATCGCAAGTGATCGTGACTTTTTCAGTGGGAGCCGATACCTGCCGGGTCGATGTTGCTGACGATGGCCCAGGTATTCCTGAAGAAGAATGGAACCGAGTTTTTACGCCCTTTGCTCGCTTGGATGATAGCCGAACACGCAGCTCAGGGGGCTATGGTTTAGGGCTATCAATTGTTCGCCGTATTACTTATTGGCATGGTGGCCGTGCGATGGTGAGTCGAGATGAAACGTTAGGTGGGGCTAAATTCAGTTTGGTCTGGCCTAAGCGTCATCAAGAAATAGGTTGATTATTGAGATTGCGCTCAGCAATATAGTACTAACGTTCATGTGTTTGATAACAAATTGTAACGTTAAGATACCTTTAGATAACAGACAGAAGAGGATATCACTGGCAACATTTGATTTACGTATCCTATGGACACGTGGTGAGAATGTAGCGAAGTTATTCGCTTTTTGGGGACTCTTTATGGAGTCCCTTTTTTTTGCTTAAAATTTCACTTGAGAGGCTCTATCCCCACTAAATTGTCATTACATGAATGTAATGATTGCTGTAGGAAATCTTTCATATAGCTACTGTCTTTCTGCTCTTCACGAATCGCTGCATACAAGGTTGGCCAAATACCACTTTTCCCCAAAGGTTTTGAACTTATTAATCCCGCGTTTAAATAAGGCTGTAATGCCCAATTAGGTAAGCACGCCACGCCACGACCACTGGCAACCAACTGCACGATCATCAGTGTCAAATCCGCTTGACGAATCGCTCGTGGTTCAATGCCTTTGGGATCGAGAAACTGAGTGAAAATATCGAGGCGTTTACGTTCCACGGGATAATGAATCAACGTTTGATCGGCTAGATCAATCGCTTCGATATGCTTTTGCTCAACCAGTGGGTGCTGATTCGCGATCGCCAGCAGTGCTTGATAGCGAAACAAGGGTTGATAATAAATCCCAGGCATCGGGACGGGGTCAGCCGTGACGACAAGGTCCAGATCACCTCGAGCTAATGCGGGTAAAGGTTCGAAGTGGAAACTGGCCATTAAATCAATTTCTACTTCAGGCCATTGATCGCGAAAACTATTGATTGCGGGCATTAACCAATCAAAACAGCTGTGGCATTCAATCGCCATGTGCAAGCGACCTGCTTGGCCACCGGCGAGTTTCTTTATATCGCGAGTTGTTTGCTCAAATTGTGGAATCACCTGACTGGCGAGCTCAAGAATATGTTCCCCCGCGCGCGTAAAACGAATTGGCTTGGTTTTACGTACGAACAAACTGAGCCCTAAGCGCTCTTCGAGGTCTTTTAATTGATGAGATAGTGCGGATTGAGTGAGGTGAAGTCTTTTGGCTGCTTCGACAAGAGAGCCACCATCACGTAGTGCTTGCACGGTTTTAAGGTGCTTTATTTCTAGCATGTGAGTGTTCTATGTTGAGGGAAATTAATGCAATCTTATCGTTTACATGCAATTTCCTCAACTAAAATATTAACGATAGCCTCAGCTAAAGCGTTCAATGATGCGTTCTTGCTCTGACATCAATAAAGCCAGCTCATCACTTGCTTGTGCACTACGAGCGGAAACCTGCTCCACTTCTGTTGAAAGATCGGATAGACGATTAAGCCCTTGTTCTATCTGTAATACGGTATCGGTTTGTTGGCGTATCGATTGGCTATTATTTTTCGCACTGAGGTGAATAGCATCAATATTAGCTTGAATGGCTGAGAACGAGATATCAGCCTGTTTTGCTTGTTGCAAACAATTGTCGGCGTGTTCTGTTCCGAGTTCCATCGTGGATACCGCCAAATCAGCACCGGTTGCCAATTTCCCCACTATGGTATGGATTTCAGCGGTAGATTCTTGAGTTCTAACGGCAAGATTACGGACTTCATCGGCGACCACGGCAAAGCCACGCCCTTGCTCCCCCGCCCGAGCTGCTTCGATAGCAGCATTCAGTGCGAGTAGATTAGTTTGTTCGGCAATGGCTTTAATTGCGTCCAGAAATCGCTTAATTGATTCTGTTTCTTCTGCCAGAGTGGTTACTGCTGCAGAGGTAGTGCATAGTTCTTCGGCCAAATCACTGATTTTACTTGCAGTATCTGCGACCAGATCATGACCTTGCTTAACCCCTTGTTGAGCGTCCGTCGCGGCATGACTGGTTTGTTCAGTATTTTCGAGTAACGTCTCTGCTGATTGAGTAATTTGATGGCTTGCTTGGGCTAGTTGGTCAGTTTCTTGATTCTGGCGGCGCACTTGCTCTAAGTTATCATCGCTCATATCGCGAGCAGATTGAGCGAGCCGATTTAAGGTACTCATATTATCGTTGATGCGTACGAGTACGGTTTGTAGGCGTCGCTTAAGTACATGTTGAGAAAATTCTAATTTACCTAGGGGGCTGTTTTTACCGGAAAAGATAAAGGCGGAAAGAGCATCGTCGATGACATTTTTCGCGACTTTCTCAAGTACTTGCTCAAATTGGTGCTGAGAAAAAAGCGCCCAAGCCATTAGCGGAAGCAGAATAAGTAAGGTAATCAATACTGCATCGGTAAGCGTAAGAAAGCCCGCGAGAGCAATTAGCCAGGGTGTGAGGGTTGATAGTTTAGCGCGTAATTGCTGTTGTATTTTAAGAGGGGAGCGGCCTTTCTTTATTTGACGATAGGATTCTTCGGCACGCTTCACTTGGTCGCTGCGCGGCTTGGTGCGTACGGACTCATAACCAATGATTTTACCATTATCCAATACCGGCGTGACGTAGGCATCGACCCAATAATAGTCACCATTCTTACAGCGATTTTTAACCAATCCTTGCCAATGATCACCTTTTTTTAATTTTTCCCACATACCAAAAAATGCAGCTTCAGGCATATCCGGGTGACGAACGATATTATGGGCGCTTCCTAGCAACTCTTCTTTGCTGAAACCACTAATATCGACGAAGGCTTGATTACAATGGGTGATCTGACCTTTCACATTGGTTGAAGACACTAAGTGCGCCACATCATTCAGTACGACTTCATTCTGAGTAATGGGTTGGTTGTTTTTCATTTTTGATCCTAATCAATACATCGCTGATAATTGTGAAATTTCTTAATATATATTTCTTAACTATAGACGCTATATAGAGAAAGGCTTGGCGCTAGGCTTTTTGCCACGTAAAATCAGCGGCATAATTATATTAAAATACCGTTAATCAAGGAATCACCTTTATGTCCCGCTATCTTTTGGCAATTGACCAAGGCACAACAAGCAGCCGCGCCATTGTATTTGACCTTGATGGCCATATTATTGCGTCTAGCCAACAAGAATTTCCACAGATGTTTCCTCAAGATGGTTGGGTTGAGCACGATCCTGAAGCCATTTGGTCTACGACCGAAGAAACATGTCGTGAAGCGATTAAAAAAGCCTCTTTGCAAGCCAGTGATATCCTCTCAATCGGAATTACCAATCAGCGCGAAACCACGGTGGTATGGGATAAAGAAACGGGAACGCCTATTTATAATGCCATTGTTTGGCAAGATCGCCGTACGGCAGATTTATGTCAGCAGTTAAAGGAAGAAGAAGGACTTGTTGAAAATCTCACCGCAAAAACGGGTTTGTTATTGGATCCCTATTTTTCAGCTACTAAAATTGCGTGGATTTTGGATAACGTAGAAGGCGCACGTACTCGTGCAGATGCGGGTGAATTATTATTTGGCACCATCGATACTTTCTTACTGTGGCGTTTAACGGGTGGTAAGCAGCACGCAACAGATGCAACGAATGCGTCTCGTACTTTGTTATTTAATATACATACAAACGAGTGGGATCAAGAATTATTAAGCCTATTTAATGTTCCTGCCAATATGCTGCCTGATGTTCGTGATTGCGCTGCTGATTATGGCCATACTAAAGCTGAATTGTTTGGTGCTGAAATTGCGATTGGCGGAATTGCTGGCGATCAGCAAGCAGCACTCATTGGTCAAGCGTGTTTTGAACCCGGCATGGCAAAGAGCACGTACGGTACGGGCTGCTTTATGATCATGAATACTGGTGATCAGGCGCTGAAGTCTAAGAGCCGTCTATTGACCACCATTGGCTATCGAGTTAATGGCAAAACCAGCTATGCCTTAGAAGGCAGTATTTTTATGGCGGGCGCAACGATTCAATGGATTCGTGATGGTTTGCAGCTGATTTCTAATGCCAAGGAAACGCAGTCGTTAGCGGAGCAAACGGGGGCCGACAATTCCGTTTATATGGTACCTGCATTCACCGGGTTAGGTGCGCCGTATTGGGATCCTGAAGCCCGCGGTGCTATTTTTGGTTTATCGCGTGATACTGGCATTAAAGAAATTGTCACCGCAGGTCTGCAATCTGTTTGTTATCAAACGCGCGATTTATTACAAGCGATGGCACAAGATGGTGTTAGCCCATCCAGTTTACGGGTGGATGGTGGCATGGTTGTTAATGACTGGTTGGTGCAATTTTTAGCCGATACTTTGGGCATAACGATTGAGCGCCCTCAAGTAACGGAGACAACTGCGCTAGGAGTGGCCTATTTGGCAGGTATTCAAGCCGGTGCTTTCGAGAGTCTGGAGCAGGTTGCTCATTTATGGCATAACGAAGCGAAGTTCGAACCTTCAATGCCTGAAGAAGCCCGTGAACGCTTGTACTCAGGTTGGTTGGAAGCAGTGGGTAAGGTCTTAGGCAAAAAATGAATAGGGTTTTTAGCCTTATTTAGGAAAAATCACGCCATGTTAAATTGAAAACTTACGCAATTGGACATGGCGGCTTTTACTCAGACGCTTATAATCACGCCCCTACCTTCGTTGTAACGAACACGGTGCGATAAAAAACCATGGATGTATCTTTGGATTCTCAGCGCGATACTATGCGACGAACATTGCTAGCCAGTTGTGGAGCATTTTTATACTCGATAGTGATTTTAGTCTGTTATTTTTTAGGCTATGTACTCATCGACGTAATAGATCTAGTCATTCTATTTACCTGCTTTTGGACAGGGCATATTGCCTCAGTCGCCTTTGTATATGGGCGTCATAAAAGGAACATAAACGCGCCAAGTATGACCTTGGTACATATGATCTGGGCTATTGTTTTTGTCAGTATTACTCTGTTTCATACGGTAGAAATACGCTCAGCCCTGATGATGGCTTATCTTACCATCTTACCCTTTGGGGCCTTTCGTCTGAAATGGCGTGGCTTCTTTGGTATCACGTTATTTACTCTCGCCAGCTATGCCGTTGCACTTTTTTTCTTTCAGCAAACTCGTTCAGGTTCTTGGTCACCGCAAGTGGAAGTGATTATAGGTATTACATTTTTATTAGCGATGCTGGGCTATTGTCTTCTAGGGCGTGAGTTCAGTGTGATGCGAGAGCGATTGATTGAAAGTAACCAACAATTAACCGCCGCGTTAATAAAGATCGAAGAGCTAGCAATTACCGATGAATTAACGGGAATTTATAATCGCCGCCATTTGTTAGACCGCTTGGATAAACAGCGGGCAATCGCGAACAGAGAAGGCAGTTCTTTTGTATTAGCGTTTATCGACCTCGATAAATTCAAAAGTATTAATGATCAGTTTGGCCATAGTGTTGGGGATGATGTATTGCGTCAATTCTCTGATTTATTGCAAGAGTCAATTCGAGAAGTAGATCTTGTTGCCCGCTATGGTGGCGAAGAATTTGTTTTGTTGCTCAATGGTGTGGGTATTGAAACCGCAGCCATTGTTGTAGAGCGTATTCGCAGTGCGGTAGAGGGTTTAAGGTTCTCTGATGAAAGCTTAGCGATGACTATTTCGGTGGGAATTACTGAGTATTTGGCACCTGAAACGGCGAAAGAGACTTTAGAGCGTGCCGATAAATTGTTGTATAAGGCGAAACAAGATGGCCGTAATCGGGTGGTGCAGGATTTGGTGGCTGGGAAGCTGGAAACTACTTTTTAAAATTTTAAAAGAAGATTAACCACAGAGGACACAGAGCGCTTTGCTACACAGAGAAGAGCGGGGAGGAAAAGATAAATAAAATATAGTGATACGTAGGCTGAGATTTATGAGCGTTTTTAAATTATTTAAGTATCCTCACTTTGTTTTTCTCTGTGCAGCGAAGCGCTCTGTGTCCTCTGTGGTTAAATAGCTTTTAGAAAACTAGTACTAAATTTAGAACATAAAAAAAGCACAAAGACCTAAATCTTTATGCTTTTTTTCTTACTCCGCTATAGGCTTCTAGCCTTCCTGACACATCAAAAATTCAAGCAAAGCTTTCTGAGCATGCAAGCGATTTTCTGCTTCATCCCAAACCACAGATTCCAGATCGTCCATCACTTCTGCGCTAACTTCTTCGCCACGGTGAGCCGGTAAACAATGCATGAACAACGCATCAGAATTCGCTAAACCCATCAGTTCTTTAGTCACTTGATAATCAGCAAACTTAACCATGCGCGCTTGCTGTTCTTCTTCTTGACCCATAGACGCCCAAACGTCAGTCACGATCAAATCAGAATTAATAACAGCTTCTTTCGGATCGCGAATGATCTGAACACGATCGGCGTTATCATCTAACAACTGCTGATGCGGATCAAAGCCTTCAGGGCAAGCGATGTTCAATTTAAAATCAAACTGGCGTGCGGCGTTAATGTAGGAGTGGCACATGTTATTGCCATCCCCAACCCACGTTACCGTTTTGCCTTTAATGCTGCCGCGATGCTCAACATACGTTTGCATGTCCGCTAATAGCTGGCATGGGTGGAAGTCATCCGTTAATGCGTTGATCACTGGCACTGACGAGTAGGCAGCAAACTGTTCAACGGTTTCATGATCGAAGGTGCGGATCATGATGGCATCAACCATGCGTGACATAACGCGGGCGCTATCAGCGACAGGTTCGCCACGGCCTAGTTGTGTATCGCGTGAGGATAAAAAGATCGCGCTACCACCAAACTGAGTCATGCCCGCTTCAAAAGAAATACGCGTACGGGTAGACGATTTTTCAAAAATCATTCCCAATACTTGGTTCTTCAGTGGCTCGTAGATTTCCCCCGCGTGTTGCATCTTTTTTAATTCGATGGCGCGGTTAATTACCCAATCAAGTTCTGCAGGTTCTAAATCTAATAATGTTAAAAAGTGTCTAGCCATAACGGCAATTCCTTACTTTAAATTCTCTACCAGCTGGCAAATTAGATTCACCACCTGGTCAGCGTCTTGCTGATTAATATTCATGGGTGGCAATAAACGGATTACATTGCCAGACGTGACGTTAATCAATAGACCAATGTCTAACGCCTCTTTTATTAGTTGTGGGCAGTCTTGGGTGATCACGATACCGATCATCAAACCTGTGCCACGTAATTCGGTCGCTAATCCTTTTTCGATTAAGCGAGTGGTGAAAGCGCTGCGCATTTGTTCGCTACGGGCTTTCACGTTGTCATAAATGTTTTCTGATTCAATTGAATCGATTACCGCAACCGCCGCGGCACACGCTAATGGGTTACCACCATAAGTAGAGCCGTGATTGCCTGGCTGTAATACGTGAGCGGCCTTACCTTTGGCGATACACGCGCCAATTGGAACCCCATTTCCTAAGCCTTTGGCTGTGGTTAATACGTCTGGGGTAATGCCATGCTGTTGGAAGTTAAAATAGGTACCTGTACGGCCGTTGCCGGTTTGTACTTCGTCCAACATCATTAATAATTCGTTTGCATCACATAGGCTACGTAAGCCTTGAATGTAATCAGTGCTGGCGGTAGCTAAACCACCTTCGCCCTGAATTGGCTCAAGCAAGATCGCGACGACATTAGGGTTGGCAGCAACGATGGCTTCAGCTGCAGCGAGATCCTGATAAGGTACACGAATAAAACCCGATACCAAGGGTGCGAAACCAACATGAGCCGCAGGATTTCCTGTTGCAGTCAGCGTTGCCATAGTGCGGCCGTGAAACGCTTTGGTCATAACAATAATCTGAGGCTCTGTAATGCCTTGATCGTGACCGTATTTACGCGCAATTTTAATGGCTGCTTCGTTCGCTTCGGCGCCGGAATTAGAGAAGAACACGTTATCCATACCCGATAAGCGCGTTAAGCGTTCAGCCAGCTCCTGCTGTCGACCAATGCCGTACAGGTTTGAGGTGTGCACAAGGTTGTCCGCTTGATCGCGGATGGCTTGTGTCACTGCTGGGTGTGCATGGCCTAGGCCACACACTGCGATTCCGCTTAATGCATCCAGATATTTTTTGCCGTCAGTATCGAAGACCCAAGAGCCTTCACCTTTGACAAAAGTAACTGGAAGCCGACCATATGTGTTCATGATTGGCTGCATGGTATTACTCCGAATTCTTTAAAATTGATATTTCATTGATTGCTAAAACGCAAAAAGGCGACATGGGTCGCCTTAAAATCAAGGACGGATCATACGAAAGTCTACGGCGTCTGTAAATACCCAACCCCTTCTATCTAAATTAGTGGCGCTATAACTGTTGTTAATTTTGTTATAGTGGCGGTTCAGTAGTTATTTGGTCGAATATCCGACTCATGATTGGGTATTTATTCCACAAAACGGCGTAAATACATCCGTGTAGCCTTAGGTTCGGCATCCGTGCCTCGCATATTTGCTCCACAATTACCCAATAATGAATCTTTAACTTGCTAAATTTTCTCTATTTAAGACGTTACAAATTTCAATATCGATGTAAACAAAAGGCATAAATAATGGCAGCTTGGCAGTTTTGGATGGATCGTGGCGGTACCTTTACCGATATCGTGGCGAAGAAGCCTGACGGCAGTTTAGTAACTCATAAGCTGTTATCAGAAAATCCTGCCCATTATAAAGACGCTGCTATTCACGGCATTCGTGAATTGCTCGGTTTGACTGATGATCAAGCTTTGCCGATCGAGTTAATCGATGAAGTTAAAATGGGGACTACCGTTGCGACCAATGCTTTGCTTGAACGTAAAGGTGAGCCAACGTTATTAGTCACCAGTTATGGTTTAGGTGACGTTTTAAAAATCGGTTATCAAACACGCCCAGATATTTTTGCCTTAGATATTCGCTTACCCGAACAGTTATATGTAGGGGTTGAGGAGGCGAGTGAACGCTTACTGGCTGACGGAACGATTGATCGACCTTTTGATGAAGAAGGTTTAGCGGTTCGTTTAATTGAATGGCGTAAGCAAGGTATTGAATCCATTGCCATCGCTTTTGCTCATGGTTATCGTTTTCCTGAACATGAAAAGGCAGCTGGACGGCTAGCGCGAGAGTTAGGTTTTAAGCAAGTCTCGCTGAGTCATGAAGTTAGCCCGCTCGTAAAACTGGTTCCGCGGGGTGATACGACGGTGGTAGATGCGTATTTATCGCCGATTTTAAGACGTTATGTCGAGCAGGTGGACTATCAATTATCATCTCAACTCTCGCCTTCTGAGAAAATCGATTCAAGCATCTCTTTAAGCACCTCTTCAAATACTGCGTCTACGAAACAGAAAATTCCGCTGTATTTTATGCAGTCTAATGGCGGCTTAGTCGACGCACATAAGTTTCGTGGCAAAGATGCCATTCTATCTGGCCCTGCAGGTGGTGTTGTCGGGATGGTTGAAACGGCGAGTGATGACGGCTTCGACCGTATTATTGGTTTTGATATGGGCGGTACGTCTACCGATGTCGCGCATTTTAATGCTAGCCAGCTTTCTGCTAATAAAGAGTCTTCTAATAAAGAACCTGCTACCAATAAAGAAACCCCTGCTCTTACTAATAAAGTGCGTGAATACGAGCGTGAATTTGAAACTCAGGTAGCCGGTGTTCGCTTACGTGCCCCTATGATGAATATTCATACGGTAGCCTCGGGTGGGGGCTCGATTGTGAAATTCTCTGATGGCCGCTTTCAAGTCGGTCCAGAAAGCGCGGGCGCTTTTCCTGGCCCTGCGTGTTATCGCAATGGCGGCCCATTGACGATTACCGACTGTAATGTGCTGCTAGGTAAAGTGAAGGCTGAATATTTCCCTGAATGTTTTGGTCCTAAACGCAACCAAGGTTTGGATTACGTGGGTGTTAAGCAGCAGTTTTCCCAGTTAGCCGAAACTATTAATGCAGAATCGGATACGCTTTATACAGCTGAAGAAATAGCCCAAGGATTCCTAACCATCGCCATTGAAAATATGGCCAATGCAGTGAAGAAAATTTCACTACAGCGTGGTTATGATGTCGGCAATTATATATTAAATGCTTTTGGTGGCGCGGGTGCTCAACATGCGTGCTTAGTCGCTGAATCGTTAGGTATGAAGCAAGTCTATTTACACCCCTTTGCTGGGGTTTTATCCGCTTATGGTATCGGTTTAGCTAATGAACGTTGGTTGGGAGAAGAGTCCTTGCAGCTAGAAGTATTTAATGGCTCTAAGTTGTCTAGCTCTAAGCCATCTGAATCTATAAATGCTTGTGCGGTATTGGATGAAGTAGAATTACGCCAAATACGTTTACAGCGAAAGGCTGACTCTTCAATTAGCCATTCTATAAAAAAATGCCAAGATTTTTGGCGTATACACATTAAATATAAAGGCACCGATACACCGCTTTTATTAAGTCTGCCTAATAACCTAGATATGGCTAAAGTTGTCGCAGAGTTTCATCAATTACACCAACAGACATTTGGCTTTTCTAATCCTGAGGGCGCACTGATATTAGAAGCTTTACAGTTAGAAAGAGTGGCTGGTGGTAGCGATGTAAAAGCAAGTGAAGGTGCTGGTGAATACAAACAAGATTATTATACGGGCGAATTAAAGGCCATTGCTCATAGCGATATGACATGCTCCATAAAAGGTGAAAGCAAAACACTTCAAGTCCATGTTTACCGTCGTGAACAACTTCCTAAAAATACTGAAATTAAAGGCCCCGCATTAATCGCTGAAAATAATTCGACGATTGTGATTGAGCCTAACTGGGTAGGGAAGGTAATCGAAAGTGGCGCTCTGATTTTAACCTATCAAGCCGAGCATGATCTTGCAGGAAGTATTGAACCAAAAAGTGAATTAAGTACCTCGCGCCCTGATGCCATTCAATTAGAAGTATTCAATAATTTATTTATGTTTGTCGCTGAGCAGATGGGTTTTGTTTTAGAAAAAACAGCCGCTAGCGTGAACATCAAAGAACGTTTAGATTTCTCGTGTGCATTATTCGATCAAAACGGTGAGCTGGTGGCGAATGCACCGCATATTCCTGTGCATCTAGGTTCGATGAGCGAAAGTATTAAAGTCGTGATAAACAATAATCCTAGTATGAAACCGGGAGATGCCTTCGTCTTAAATACGCCTTATAACGGCGGTACCCATTTACCGGATATTACGATTGTTAAGCCCGTCTTTATCAATGTAAGCGATGAAAATAACGTTGCGGACTTTTATGTTGCCGCCCGTGGTCATCATGCGGATGTTGGCGGTATTACTCCAGGCTCCATGCCCGCCCGTAGCCAGCATATTAATGAAGAAGGCATTTTGTTAGATAACTTATGTCTGGTGAAAGAAGGCGAGTTTCAAACGGATATGATCACTTCCGCTTTATCTGATCATGAATTTCCCGCGCGTAATATTTCGCAAAATATTGCTGATCTAAAAGCCCAGCTTGCAGCCTGTGAAAAAGGTGCTCAAGAGCTGGCTCGCTTAAGCCAACAATACGGCTTAGAAACCCTGCATGCGTATATGGGGCATGTTCAAGATAACGCTGAAAGCACTTTAAAAGACTGCTTGAAAAACCTTGATTCAGGGTCGTTTGAATACATGATGGATGATGGCAGTTTAATCAAAGTCGCCATTACCATTTATAAAGACTTGGATAAAAAGAGTGGTAAAGAAAGCGATAAAGAAAACTGGCGAGCCAAGGTCGACTTTACCGGTACCTCAGACCAGCATGCGGGCAATTTTAATGCCCCCACTTCTGTCGCTAAAGCCGCTGTTTTATATGTGTTCCGCTGCCTAGTGGCTAAGTCTATGCCACTCAATGCGGGCTTCTTTCGCGCATTGGATATCATAGTACCAGCAGGTTCTATGCTCGCCCCGCAATATCACGCTGCGGTGGTTTCGGGCAATGTAGAAACAGCGCAATATATCGTTGATACCTTATTAGGTGCGTTAGGCATTATGGCGGCAAGCCAAGGTACTAATAATAACTTCACCTTTGGTGATGAAGAATTCCAGTATTACGAAACGCTTTGTGGTGGTGCAGGGGCAACTCAAGGCAATGACGGTGCTTCGGGTGTACACAGCCATATGACCAACTCACGCCTAACCGATGTCGAAATTTTAGAACAGCGCTTTCCGGTGATGCTAGAGCACTTTGCTATTCGACCTTGTTCGGGTGGACTTGGGGAACATAAAGGCGGCGATGGTATCGAACGTCATATACGCTTCTTAAAACCGATGAGTGCGACTATTATTTCGGGTCATCGACAGGTGCCGACATTTGGTATGGCAGGGGGCGAATCGGGTAAGGTGGGTATGAACTTCGTCCAGCGCTTTGTGCTAGATTCCACAGGTGCGCCAGTACCGAAGCTTGAATTTCTTAAGGGCTGCACCGATATACAGATGAATAGAGGCGATGTATTTTGCATTCATACGCCCGGTGGTGGTGGCTATGGCGAGCATTCAGATAAGACTGTTAGCAAAGCGGCCCTTAACGATAGTGACAAAGATCAATAGCTTATGTCATAACGGCTATTAACCTAGTAAAACAGTCGGAAATTCAGTAGAATCCGCGCCAATAAATACGTTTAAGATAAGCAATTGAAAGCTTAACCAATTGATAGCATATAGAGTGAGGTAACATTATGGATACTGCAGATATTATGGACTCGATCAAAGAGCAAATCGAAAGCAACGATATTTTGTTGTACATGAAAGGCTCTCCGAATGCTCCACAGTGTGGTTTTTCTGCACAAACTGTACAGAACGTGATGGAATGTGGTCAGAAATTCGCTTATGTGGATATCTTATCTAATCCAGACATTCGCGCTAACTTGCCTAAGTACGCTAACTGGCCAACTTTCCCACAGCTTTGGGTTAAAGGAGAGCTAGTCGGCGGTTGTGACATCATCACTGAGATGCACGGCAATGGCGAATTGAAGGCATTGTTAGATGAAGCTGCTCCTGCTGCTTAAGTCTTAGCGATTCTATTTAAAGCGACCCTTTAAACAGGTGGCTTAAGATTGATGTATAGAAACCAGCCCTGATGAATATCAGCGCTGGTTTTTTTTGCCTCATTTTAATCTCATGTGTTTTATGTCAATAACTATGGGGTTTGCAGGGGGTTAACTTTATTGTTGATGTATCGCAATAACTCATAAATCTAAATGATAGTTGTTCTTGTTATTTATTGCATTTGCAATAATATTTGCTAAAATTCAGCCAACTTTAATGATCAGAAGAATTACCTAGGTGTATTTATGAAACTAGTGAAAGGCATTTCCGTATTATCCGCAGCTATCTTGTTGGCAGCTTGTGGTGGTGATGACAATGATAGTAGCTTGTCTGTACCAACAACTTATACTTTTGAAAGTAAAGTTTTAGGTGATGATACTTCTTCTGTTGCAACCAGCGGTCAGATTACTCGTCATCTTTTAATCAATGAATTAAAAAATTACATTGGTTCTCCTGAGTTTCAAGGCTTAACTGATAAGGCTGAAGCGCTAGCGAATTTGAATTTTATTTATAAAACAGGAACCAAAAATCTTGATAGTGATGAAGCTGCTCAGCCTTCATTAACAAGTGTTGATGTTTACGGAGTTGATGCGGTAACTCCAGTTAATACCTCAATAGGTACAGATGGCGCCACTAAGAAGCAAACTATTTTCTCAGATTTATCCAGTGATAAAAATCTACAAGGTAAGCTTGCTGGTAACAGTGTGGACCTAACTCATGCTGAATTTGTAGGCTGGGATGTCTCTGGGGAAGCGAATTTGCAAGCTAAGCCTGATGCTCTAATTCAAATTTGGTTTGATCAGCTAGCAACTCTTGCGACTGATGAAGATGTTACAACAACAGTAGTTACTGCTGAAGGTCTGGATTTGCAGCAGCTGGTTCAAAAGTTCTTATTAGGTGGTGTCACTTATTCTCAAGCCGCAGAGAAGTACTTAAATCCAGCTCTGTTTGCTGCTAAGCAAAACAGCAGCGAAGATAAAGCTAATAAGGCTTACACTTCATTAGAGCACGTTTGGGATGAAGGCTTTGGTTATTTTGGAGCGGCTAGAGATTATCTAGCTTATTCAGATACAGAAATGGCTGGTCAGGCTGATCACGATACCAATGAAGACGCTGAAATTGATTTCGAATCTGAATTCAGTTTTGGTAATTCGATTAATGCAGTGAAGCGTGATAAGGGCTCAACAGATATTACTTATTTCAGTGAAAATGCGATGGGAGCTTTCTTAAAGGGTCGTGCAGTGATTCAGGCAAACTATGGTACTGATCCAGTTGCTGATGAAGGTTATCATGCTGAATTATCGGTAATCTCTAAAACTGCATTGAACAACTGGGAAAACTCTATTGCCGCAACCATCGTTCATTACATTAATGACGTAACGGAAGATATGGGGAAATTTGGTACAGAAGGTGAGGATGGCTACTCTCTTGCTAAGCATGCTAAGCATTGGTCTGAAATGAAAGGTTTCGCCTTAGGGTTACAGTTTAGCCCTGTTGCAGTTGCTCAGATTTCTTTAGATGATTTAAAAGCAGTTCATGCTAAGTTTAAAGAAGCACCTGTATTAGCAGATGCTTCTGCTGAAGATATTGCAGCTTATAAAACGGCATTGTTGGAAGCACGCACTATTTTACAAAATTCTTATGGCTTTAGTGCTGAGAACGTAGCGAACTGGTAGAATATTGACTATGGTGATATTCACTCAATAGTTAAATTAAAGGGTTAATTGAGGAATCGATTAACCCTTTTTTCTTGGTTGTAGATTTTGTATAAGGTATAGGAACATGGGCTTGGAAAGTAAGTTATTAATAAAATTATTTGTAATGAGTGTGTCCACATCTGCATTAATGGCTTGTGGTGGTGGTTCTTCGACATCACCTGATTCAAGTATATGTAATAATTTAACATCTGATAGTTTTAGTTGTACTAATATGCTGAATTCTATCGTTGATAATGCAGTCTCTCCTCTTGTTGATGAATTGATTATAGAATTAACTGAACTGGATACAGCGGTAAATGATTTTGGCGAAGTAATAGATCAAGAGCAAGAAGCCGTTAAATTGGAATCTGCTCAAGGCCATTGGCGTGAAGCCATGGCTATTTGGCAGCAACTAGAAGTGATGCAGTTTGGTGTAATAGCCCAGCAGCGTGATGACTTTTATAGTTGGCCTTTAAATGATGAGTGCAAAGTAGATGTTGATGTAGTTCTTGCTCAGGACTCGGAATATGATATTTCTACAAGAACAGCGCCTCGTCGCGGGTTAGATGCCCTGGAGTATTTATTATTCGATTCTGCCAGTGATAGTGATAATGGAAAGCTATATGTTCGTTGCCAGACGGTGGGGGCAGGTAAGATAACTGATATTCCAGGTTTGCTGGAATGGGATGGATTGACATTAGCTGAGCAAAAAAATCAGCGTAACCATTATAGTAAGAAGATCTCAGAGTATTTAATCACGCAAGCGAATATACTTAAGAAAAATGTAGCAGATACTTTATTTGATTCATCGGGCGATACTACACAGGATTCTGCAAATTCAATATCTGATGCATTATTTTATATTGATAAGAAAACTAAGGACGCAAAATCTAACAATGCATTGCCGGCAAATAGCGGGGGTTCGTTTAATACTGGGCATTTAGAATCCCAATATGCAAAAGTTTCACTTAGCAATATTCATAACAATTTAGTTGGTGCTAAGAAATTATTTAGCGCTAATGGTGGTATTGGTTTTGATGATTTCTTATTAGCGGCTGGTGAAGAAGAGCTTGCGATTCGTATGTTGGCTACCTTAGATACGGCTATTGAAGCGTCATCCAGTACTAAGATTTCTGCTTCCATGTTTAGCATTATCGATGCTGCAACCATTGGCGCTGATGAAACTATTGACCAACGTAGTGATTGTATTAATGCAGACGCAGACAGTGTTAGTTTGTTAGAAAAGGTATGCGCTCTCGGCACTCCAGTTATTAAAGACTTCACTGATGACTTAAAGGGGCAATTCGTATTAACTCTTAGCTTTACTGTTCCTAGTGATGCAGAAGGTGATAACGACTAATTTAGTTTTTCTAGGTCACTGGATTAGCTTAGGCTAGGTAATCAATTTACCTAGCCTTTTTTGTATTAAGTCTTTTCGAGTAAATCTTTCTCTAGGGCTAACCTAGATGGTTAGCCCACCAGATATTCTGCTTTATTTTCACTACGGTTTTATTCAATTGATGACTTGATAGGTCTAAACTTAAGATTTCTCCAGCCCCCTTCGTTATCCAAGCTTTTTGGCCATTTCGGGTTATCTTTAAGCCTTTATTAAATTCAATGGGCTGTTGACTAACCAGCTGAGTCGTTAAAGGCTCGTCTGCTGTTAATCGAACGTTATCTAGCCACTGAGTCAGTAAGTGTCCTCTAGGGTTCGAAATTAATGCACGGTCACTTTTAGGAATTGATTTGATACTGGCGGTATAACCTTGCATACCCCAATGCAGCGCTTCATTGTTAATATCAGCAAATACCAGTCCTTTATCTTTATTCGCAAAAGCAACACAGGCTGGCCTTTGATCTTGTTTCTTGTATTGGCAACCAATCACTAAATCGCCATTTTCCATGCGATCAAGATGGCGAGCACTTAATCCGGGTTGAGGCACTGGCCATTGATGGTCGATAGTTTCATTTAGGGTATTGAATAAAACAATATTGGAGTGAATAGAGTCTAAATTCAGGATTTTACGACCAGATTCTGGATGCGTTAAAACTCCGGTATTGGCAATAGCGATTAGCTCCTCAGATTGCCAAACTAATTCATGTGGGCCTACTCCGCCGCTGCTATATTCTTTTATTAAAGATAGATCTTGGCTGTTTAATTTAAGTAAGTGGCCTGCGTGTAATTCAAAATCTGAGGCGGTGACGTATAGATGATTTTCATCAATTGAAAATATTCCGTGACCTTCGAAGTGCTGGTTATTAAGCGGGGCTAGTTCAGCTTCGAGTTCTCCTTTAATAGAATATTTTAATAAACTTGCTCCAGGCTTTCGGGAGCAAATGAGTATGCTTTTTTGATCGGGAAATAATGTCGCTAAATGAACTTCATCAGGAACGGAAAAATCGCTAATAATATCGAACGTGCCTGTTTTATTTGGCTGTACGAGAATGACACCATAGCGATCAAGACGATTGCCATGTTGGTCGGTTTCGCTATAACCGCCAACAATAACCTCTTTGCTGGGATCGAGTTTTTTAGAGTAAGTCGAAGTACAAGCCGCTAAACCTACGGTAAGAGGAAGTAAGCAGGCGAGTGATGATGAATATAAAAAATGGCGGCGCTGCATAAATAACTCAGTCCAGTTGTTTTAATAAAAGTTGATCAATAAGCGGTTTTTCTTTTAACGGTAAGGGTTCGGGTTTATTGGTTGTTGCCCAAGAGTTAAACAGTAAATCCCAAAAAGAAAAAATCGAACCGAAGTTTTTACGCCCATAGCGGTCACTATGATGCAGCTGGTGTTGCAGTGGGCTGATGAATACTTTTTCTAGCGGGCCATAGCTGATCGGAATCATACTGTGTCGAAGGTTGGCACCTAATAGATTGAAAAATAAACTAGCGCCAGTAATGCCAAATACCAGCCAAGCTTGAGGGTGTTCACCGACTAAAAAGAAGAATATACCCGTACAGCCACCATAAATAAAAGCTGAGCGTATTTGGTATAGCAACTTCTCTAATGGATGTACGCGTAAATAAGAAATGGGCGTTAAAGTCGTTGCGCTATGGTGTAGCTGGTGGATGCGCCAGAACGCTCGGTAATGTAACAATCTATGTAGGCCATAGCGACTTAGGTCATCGAGCAAGATAAGCACTAAAGTAAACACAGAAAATAATAATAATGGCGCTTGCTCCGCAAGAAGCCTAGGCTGTAGAAATAACGCCATAAATGTAAAACTTGAATTGGCAATGCCAATGCTGAAAACCAGCCAGGTAATACCGACTAATGTAAATAAGAGGCTGTTAATGACTACGAGGCTGTAGTCTTGCTGAGTAGAGCTATTCCACCAGTATGACTTTTGTGTCAATTGTTTCAAAAATGGCATTCTCTGTTGCCAAGATAAGGCTGCCCATATCAGTACTAGTAAAAGAGAGCTGAACCAATACAATAAAAAGGTGCGGCTTTGTGGGTCAAATAGCCATTTTATAGGCGCTGTAAGCAATGAGTAATCAGGCATAGGATAGAATTTTACGGCAGTCAGGCTGAGGTTATAGGCACTCAGATCACGTTATTGTATCTTATTAGCGATTAATATTAAGTCTCATTTGTGTTTTAATAACCACCTTTATCTACTTATTGTTTTCCTTCGGAGTAAAGCAGTGTTTAAGTCAGTCCCAGTTGCTTTCAGCCTAGTATTTTCATTATCAGCCAGCGCTATATTTGCTGAAGAAACGACCGATCCACAAACGTCCGCTGAACTGGATACTGTGTATATTACCGGTGGCGAAGACGAAATTCGTCAATTACCGGGATCAGCTACCCTGATTGATGCTGAGGCATTAGAAACCTTTGAATATACCGATATTCATCGAATTCTAAATGCCGTGCCAGGGGTCAATCTGCAAGAAGAAGATGGTTATGGGCTACGCCCAAATATTGGCTTGCGCGGTACTTCTCCTGAGCGCAGTAAAAAAGTTACCTTGATGGAAGATGGTGTGCTTTCGGGTCCAGCGCCTTATTCTGCTGCGGCTGCCTATTACTTTCCTAATGTTTCGCGCATGAGTGCCGTTGAAGTTTTTAAAGGCCCTGCAACGACTCAGTATGGCCCATCGACGATTGGTGGTGCTATTAATCTAGTCAGTCGCCCCATTCCTTATTCCGCTGAGGGTGAGTTGGATGTGCAATATGGTCAATATAACTTTCAGCGTTATAACGCTCACTATGGTGAACAGGTTGGCGATTTTGGTTATCTTATAGAAGGACTAAACGTTTCTACGGATGGCTTTAAAGAAATTGATGCTCAGTCAAATGCGGGCACCGGCTTTGAACGCAATGACGTGAACTTGAAAACCAGCTGGCAATCTCTTGGTGACGTGAGTCAACTATTCCAATTGAAATTAGGTTATGCCGATGAGAAGTCAGACGAAACCTATTTAGGTTTAACCCGGGATGATCTTGATACTAAATCAAACCGTCGTTACGCTGCTAGCCAATTGGATAATATGGAGTGGGACCACCAACAAGTTCAGCTTAGTCATACGTTAGAACTTGATAGTGGTTTAGCTATTCACTCGGATGTTTATTACAACACCTATCAGAGAGATTGGTTTAAATTGAATTCGTTTAATACCAATACCACCAGTATTCAAAACGTATTGAAAAATCCTAACGAAGGAAATAATCCTGATTTTTATAAGGTATTAACGGGTGAGCGCAGCTCTGGTACTGAAGCAGAACAACTAAAAATCGGTAATAACGGCCGTGAATATATTTCACAAGGTATTCAAACTCGCGCTAATTTCGCGCTAGAGCTTGCAGGGCTAGAGCACTCTCTTGAAGTGGGTCTACGCTATCACGAAGATCAGGTAGAGCGTCATCATACTGAGCAACTTTATGATATGCAGCAGGGCGGTACTTTAGTAGCCCAAGGGGTTGTTTATTCAACGACTCGTAATAAAAGTGAAGCCAAAGCGCTTGCTCTTTATGTAAAAGATGAAGTCCGTATGGATGCCACAACGCTGACGTTAGGTGTGCGTAGCGAGCAAATTAGTGGCGCTGAGACGACCTATAATAATGTTAATGGCCGTTTTGAAAGCAAAGTGAAATCGGATGAAGCGGTTATTCTGCCAGGCATTGGTATCTATACCCAACTGAATCCAAGCATTGGATTATTAGCCGGTGTGCATAAAGGTTTTTCGGCAACACCTCCTGGGCAAGAAGGAGACCTTGAACCTGAGCAAAGCATTAATTACGAAATGGGAGTGCGCTTAGATGCCTCAGACTCAGAATATGGACGCGGAGAAATTATCGGATTCTTGAATGACTATAGTCAGTTAACGGGTACCTGTAGCTCTAGTGGCGGCTGTGATAATTCTGTGATTGATAGTCAGACTAATGCCGGTGCTGCTCTTGTTTATGGTGTAGAAGCAGGTTGGCAGTTAATGCCAGAAATTGGAGGTTTCTTCTTACCTGCCAGTATCAGCTATACCTTTACTCAGGCAGAATTTGCTAATGATTTTTATGATAAAAACGGTGTATTTGGCAACCCTGATAATAATATCGTGCAGGGTGACGAACTAGCGTATGTGCCAGCGCACAGATTAAACTTGCAGTTAGGCATTCAGCAAGATGCTTGGAAGGCTAACGTATCTGCTTTATACCAAAGCGAAATGCGCGATACTCCAGGACAAGGTTCTATTATTAAGAACGAAATTATTGATGCTTATGTCGTGGTTGATTTGTCGGCTAGTTATCAAGTATTCACTGAGTTCCAAGTCTACGGTACCGTTGATAATGTGATTGGTGCAGATTACGTGGTGGCTTCACAGCCTTATGGATATCGCCCTGGTAAGCCGCAGTCGGTTAATCTAGGAATGAAATATCAATTCTGATTGATATTTCATCAGAAACAACAGAGCCCAGCTTTTCTTTATCGCAATTAAAGGAGGTTGGGCTTTGTCGTTTCTGGGCTAACTGCTACTGGTGAAGGGTATTGCTTATAGTTTCACTGCATCTAGGTTAGACTACCAACATTCAGCAAATAAATAGTTTTCATTTACAGGATTTATAAATGAATATTGATCGTGTCGACTTGAACCTAATGGTTTATCTGGATGTACTCTTACGGGAGGGGAGTGTGACCAAGTCTGCACAACAGCTTGGAATAACTCAGCCTGCTATGAGTAATGGTCTGAAGCGTTTACGTGATTTGTTTAATGATCCTTTATTGGTTCGTACTAGTGAAGGCATGACGCCAACTGAGCGGGCGCTTGAGCTGCAGCCATTGATTCGTAAGGCGCTAAATGAATTGGAAGCGGCTTTACAAACTCAGGGGGAGTTTGATGCCTGTTCTAGTCATCGAGTTTTTCGCATCATGGTCAGCGATTACGCTGAATCAACTTTAATCCCTGAGCTGGTAAAGCGTTTGCGTGAAGAAGCGCCGAGTGTGATTCTAGATGTATTAACCCCTTCTGATGTGACCTTTAAAGATGTGGAAGCGGGCAAGGTTGATATGGCGATTAATCGCTTTGATGAAATGCCGCAGTCTTTCCATCAAATTACGTTATGGGAAGATGATTTTGTTTGTTTGGTTAATCCTGATCACCCTAATTCGGGTCAGTTTGATTTAGACGCTTACCTCGATAGTATGCATATTTGGGTCAGTAAAACAGGTATGGGGGCCGGGGTTGGGATCGATCCAGAAAAAATTATTCGCTTGGGTTGGGTTGATAATGCGTTAAGTAAATTGGGTCATAAGCGTAAAATATCAGTATTTACTCGGCATTACCAAATGCCTGCGCTATTAGCGCTTAATAATGATTTGGTGGCTACGTTACCGAGAAAAGTAGCAGAAATGCAGGCTGAGACGTCACGATTATTAGTCAAAGAACCTCCTTTTAGCGTTCCTGCATTCGAGCTGAAAATGGCTTGGTCACCTTTAGTTCAACATCATCAAGCGCATAAATGGTTACGTCGTTTGATTGTCGATGTGGCTCACGGTTGCTAGTGATAACTTAGTTACTGTCTTAAATGGCCCCTTTCTTCATACTCCCTTTCTTGTCTATACTTAACGGTGAAGATTTAGATAGGGCTAGTATGAACGTTTTCTCAGTATTCTTGGTTACGGTAGGGCTCATTTCGTTAGCTTTATCTTTAATTCCTTTAATCTCAATATGTCGCCATGATACCGGATACCGTTCTGGTTGGCGGGCTATGTTTGCCCTCGTTCTAGTGTTTATTCTTGGTTATATTTTCTTTTGTTATCACTTAATATCTGAACCCCCTACATTAATAAATCTTATATTGGCTGGCATCTTCTTGGGGGGAGGTATATTTGTATTTTTAGTGAGTCGGATGAGTTTAGCCAGCCTTAATGAGCTACAGGCGACGGCATGTAAATATGAAAAGCAAGCTTTGCACGATGTACTTACTGGGTTACCTAATCGTAAAAACTTGATGTTGACCCTAGAAAATACTATCGCCGCTAGCGGTCGAATAGATGCTCGATTTGCTGTTTTGGTGATGGATTTAAATGGCTTTAAAAAGGTTAACGATACGTTAGGTCACCCGGCGGGGGATATTGCGCTACAAATTATTGCCCCGAGGTTAAGTAAGCAGCTTCGAGATTCGGATACTTTGTGCCGAATGGGAGGAGATGAATTCGCCGTTATACTACCGCAGACTGGAAAGGAAGATGCTAGTTTGGTGGCTAAAAAGATATTAGCGGCAACGACAGAAACAATGGTTGTTGAAAATAATAAAATCGTTTTAGGCATTAGCATTGGAATTGCTTTATCTCCAGATGATGCTTGTGATGGAAATACCCTTATTCGTTATGCCGATATCGCCATGTATCAAGCCAAGCAGAAAAAAACAGGGATTGAAGTTTACAGGAAAGAAATTGATAGAAGCTCTGTTGATGAATTGTCGAATATCCCAGAAATACTACAAGCGCTAAAAGATAGAAAGCTGGTGCTTTATTATCAACCTGTTCTTGAGCATGAAGTATTAAAAGGACTTGAAGTTTCATTACGCTGGCATAAAAAGGATGGTTCAATCGTTCTTGCTCGAGATTTTATAAGGTCTTTGGTTGATCTGGGTGCTAGTTGGCCTTTAATTGAATATGTCGTTGATGAAGCATTTTCATGTTTCAGTGGTTGGATGAAGCTGTATGGCACTGAGTTCAATTTACGTATTAATTTGTTTCTAGGTGCTGTAGATGAAAAAGAATTTTGTGAATTCATGATTTCTAAAGCACATCAATACGATATACCGACAAGCAGTATTATGATTGAAGTTGTAGAGAGTCTATTTGGACGAAAATCCATTATTAGTTTGTTGGAAAGCTTGCACAGTAAAGGTTTTAAAACGGCGGTAGATGGGTTTGGCGATAATGATGCTCGCTTATTTCCCTTACGCAGCGAAAATTTAGATGAAGTTAAATTAGGTCAATCCATCATTGCTAACGCTAGTATCAGGCCTGCGGATGAAATATTCATCAAGACGATTAAGTCGTTTTGTGATCAGATGCATATCTCTTTTGTCGTACCAAATGTTCAGGATGAATTGATATTGGTTAAGTTGCGAGAAATGGGGATTGCTAAATTTCAGGGCGATATCATATGTCCATTCATCTCAGGGGATGAGATGAATGGTTGGTTATTACGTTATTCTGAAAGAAGTGATTAATAATTATTAATCACTTCTCATCAGAATTTAAGACAAATTCGACCGATATTTCAGTTTGTTGACCCGCATCTATTTTCTTTATATCACTAACCACATTGGCCGTTTCTATACAGAGCATATGATGAAAATCTTGTGGGCTAAACTGACTAAGGCGCTTACTTTTTTCGTTCCAGGGATTCCAAATCACAGCACTTTGGCTATTTCCATTATGGATTAATAAAGTCTGATTCGGCGTTTCTAGTTTTAGTGAGTAGTAGTTGTTAGTGAAAAAATATAAGCGATCTGTTTCTGCGCTAAAACTAACTCTTCCTGTTTGTTTTTTTTCTTTCCAGCCATCTAAGGCATCGATATACGTAGTGTTGTGGGTATCGTGAATATAACTACGCTTGATGTCTGCCGTCGGTAGATATGAATGTAGAGCCTGGCTAATGCTAAAAGACTCATTCCCGATATTGGTTGTGGTTAGTGTGAGCTTTAGTGTTTTAGAAAATCTAAACGTTGCCTCTAGCTCGAAGTCAAAAGGCCAAAGCGCTTTGGTTTCTGGATTGCTGGTTAATATGAGGATGACTTCAACGAATTGACAGTCTTCCTTGATGTATTTTATTTGCCACGGTTGAGATCTGGCAAAGCCGTGGGCACTAGCCGAACCTAGGTATTGAACCTGTTTTTGAATAGCAGCTGGGTTTTGGTCTAGGTTGCCAAACCAAGGCCAACAAATTGGAATACCGCCGCGTAACGGCTTTCCTTGCTTATATTCAACCGTATCGCTTAGCCAGAGTAAATTGTTTGCTTCATTGCTTGGGGTGAATTCAATTAGTTGAGCCCCTTGTAGTAATAAGGTTGCACTGAATAGTGGGTGTTCAATTTTAATTGCTTCTAGTTGATCAATTTGTGTCTGCTGGCAAAAAACATGGCTCATGAATATCATCTCTATAATCAATTCTGTAATACCGCTAATATAGCTGAAATCGAGTCTTTTCATAAAGAAAGTTTTAATAAGTAGAGTATAAATCAATTAGAGTGGATCAATTTAGAGTGGGTAAGCGGGTGTGAATAAACAAGAGTTATTAAAACAACTGCTCAAGCATTTGCAGCAAGACATTGATACAACGCTGCGAGCTGTGAATGAGGCGCATGCTTTGGCTTCTCATGAGCAAAGTAAGCCGGAGAATCAATACGATACATTGGCTCTTGAAGCGGCTTATCTTGCACACGGTCAATCTGAGCGTATTGCTGAGTTGCAGCGTCAGGTAATGCTTCTAAATCATTTTGAATTTTCGGACTATAGCGAAGATAGCCGAATTACTGTCGGTGCTTTGGTCTGTATTGAAGATACTGAGGAGGGTGCAGACAGTTCTAATAATTCGCAACAATGGCTTTGGTTATTGCCAGTAGCAGGGGGTATTTTGCTTAAATTGGAGGGGCAAGGTGAAGTATTGCAAATCAGAACCATCACTCTTGAGGCGCCATTAGGTGAAAAGCTAAAGAGTACTAGTGTCGGTGATGAGGTTGTGCTAAACCTTGGGCATAAAAAAAAGCAGTTCGAAGTGATCGAACTGCTTTAGTGTTTGTCTTTCTAGTCTGCGAACATGAGGCTATTTGAACATATCAGCAAAGCTATCTTCAGAATCGCCAGGCTCGCCTTTAAGATCCTTCAATGGCCAGCCACCCAGTTCTTTCCAGCGGTTAACGATAAAGCAAAACAGCTCAGCGGTTTTCCAAGTGTCGTAAGCCGCTGAGTGAGCTTCTTTATTGTCAAAGTCGATATCTGCTGTAAGACAAGACTTTGCTAATACTGATTGACCTAACGCGAGAGCGCTTAAGCTTGCAGTATCAAAACTTGAGAAAGGGTGAAATGGGTCACGTTTAATTTCGGTACGCTCAATCGCTGCCTTCACAAAGCTGTGATCAAAGTGGGCGTTATGACCGACTAAAACTGCACGATTACAACCGGTTGATTTAACTTCTTTTCGCACCAGTTGCAGCATTTTATTCATCGCGTCTTCTTCGCTGATGGCACCGCGCTCAGGGTCGAAAGGGTCGATACCGGTAAAGTCCAGAGCTTCTTTTTCAAGATTAGCCCCTTCAAAAGGTATAACATTCGCATCAATAGCTTCATGTGGATACAACCAGCCGCTTTCATCCATACGCAGTGTTACCACTGCAATTTCTAGCAAAGCATCTGTTTGGGCGTTAAAACCACCGGTTTCAACGTCGACTACCACGGGTAAGAATCCGCGGAAACGTTGTGCCATTAGTGATTTTTCTTTTTTCTCAGCCACGGAATATTCCTTAAGCGATTAGTTCGCGCAATTAACTACGAACGATTAGTTGCTCGTAGTAATAATGAGTACAGTTTATTGTGCAGCGGTCTATTTTGCTACTTGCCAGCGAATAATTTCACCCGCTTTAATCGGGACGATGACATCACCAGCGAACGGCATTTCAGTTGGCACCGTCCAGTCTTCTTTATTAAGGGTGATGGTATCGCTATTTCTAGGTAAGTTATAGAAGTCTGCACCAAAGTGGCTAGCAAAGCCTTCTAACTTATCCAAAGCGCCTAGGTCTTCGAAGATCTCTGCATACAATTCGATTGCAGCGAAAGCGCTGAAGCAACCAGCACAACCGCAAGCAGATTCTTTAGCGCCTCTAGCATGTGGTGCTGAATCTGTACCAAGGAAAAACTTAGGGTTGCCGCTAGTGGCAACTTCCTGCAATTTTTGCTGGTGAATATTGCGCTTTAAAATAGGCAAGCAATAGAAGTGCGGCTTAATGCCCCCCACTAGCATGTGATTACGGTTATACGCTAGGTGTTGAACAGTAATGGTAGCGGCGACATTTGGCCCTGCTTGTTCAACAAATTCTGCGGCTTCTTTGGTTGTTATGTGTTCAAAAACAATTTTAAGGTTTGGGTGGCGCGCTAGGGTTGGCTTCATCACTTCATCAATGAAAAGTTTTTCACGATCAAATACATCGATATCATCGTGAGTTACTTCACCATGAATTAAAAGCGGCATTTCGTTTTCAGTCAGCGCTTCTAAAACAGGGTCTAGCTTTTCTAAATCAGTTACGCCTGAATCAGAGTTAGTCGTCGCGCCCGCTGGATACAGCTTAGCTGCAACAATATTTGAACTCAATTTAGCCGCGTGAATCATGTCAGGTGTTGTGCGGTCAGTAAGGTATAACACCATTAAAGGTTCGAACTGGCTGTCTTCAGGTCGCTGGGCCAAAATACGCTGGCGGTATTCCAGCGCTTGGCGTGCATACATAATAGGTGGCTGTAGATTGGGCATGATGATCGCGCGACCCATGTAGGCTGCGCTTGCCGGTACTGTGTGCTCTAGCGCTTCGCCATCACGTAGGTGTAGGTGCCAATCATCAGGACGGGTGATGGTGAGTTGCTGTGTCATGTAATAAACCTTAACTAAACTTGTAAAAATATGGGGCTATTGTACCTCAACTTAACCAAGTTTTGGCCGATAACCTATTGAGTTTTTATTTTTAGTGATTAATAGAGATGTCTATATATGCGTGATTATGCGCTTCATTGGTCAGTAACCCATTTAATGGCCCTGATTGGCTTGGCTTTAATGCCTCTTAGCTCTTTTGCACTGCAGTATGGCAGTAGCATTGAGAATACGGAGTGGAAATTGTCGGGCTCAATTTTTGAGTGTCGTTTTGAGCAGATATTACCTGAGTATGGTAATGGGGTGTTCTATCATCAGTCAGGTGAAGATATCGTTTTTCAACTTGAGACCCGAAAGAACTTAATGAAAGAAGGTAAGGCTGGAGTATCGATTACTCCCGCTCCTTGGCATCCGAGTAAGAAATCTGAACATCTAGGTTATGTTGATTTAATTGATGATCTGCCCAATTTAGAGCTGGATCCAGAAAGAAGTAATCAGTTTTTACATGCTTTGCTAGAAGGGAAGCAGCCGGTGATTACTCGCCGAACGTATTATGACAATTCAAAATTCATTAAAATTCACCTTTCTGCCATCCATTTTAAAGACTTTTATCATAAGTATTTGAAATGCGTAGATCAGTTGCTTCCGATGAATTTCTCGCAGGTTGCACGAAATAAAATTTATTTTGGCGGTGGTAAAGAGGGACTAAGTCCTGAAGATCAGGAGTTGTTAGATCGGATAATTTTTTATATGAATAATGATCCAAGAGTCTTTGCTCTATATATAGATGGTCACTCTGACAATAGAGGGCGTCGCTATGATAATCGCCAGCTATCAAAAAGAAGAGCTGAGGCCGTGGAGCGCTACTTTATAAAGAAGGGGATTAATCCAGAAATGGTGACATTACGCTTTCATGGCCAGAGGTATCCGATCGCATCAAACAATACTTCGTCGGGCAGAGCAAAGAATCGCAGAGTAACTATTCGTTTAGAGCAGCGTGAAGATATGGAGATTCCTAAAGAGTTGTTGTTTGTATTGCCTGAGGATTGATAGTGGAAGTCCATTTGTATTACTTTAAACGCTGCTTATTGGTTCACTCTGAGGTTTTGTTATTCTACCGTGATTAGCTTGCGTTCACGATGGAGTTTGAATTTTGTACGGAGCGCCGTAAACCCCAGTCGTTGCAATAATTCACGGCGCTGCGCTCCATGGGTCTCGCTAAAAGATCCCTCTTTCAGATGTCCAACAAAATTAATCTCCATCGCTCTCCGCAAATCACTCTGACTTTGAAAGCTTATTAACCCTGACTTCGAGTTGCACACGGCTTGCGGGTCAATGATAAGCCGTGTTTATGTAGAATAATGAAGCAGCATCTAATCTACTCACATGTCCGTGGCGATGTATTAGGTGGTTCGTTTTCGGGGCGTCATTTCGCAGGGAGGCGAAATACGAGCCTACAGGGAGAGCGAAGCGGTGTATTCACGGCGTCCCCGAAAAGGAAATACCTGATGCAGTGTGTACAAAGGCATTGAATTACGGCGTTTTGCAGCTAGCCAAAAATGTATGCGTCTACATGGGTATTACTTTTCTACTTCTTTAGATCTTTCACAATTTAGCTTAAACCTTCTTGTATTCGTTAAAATCCCACCTATTCTCTAGTTCCTAGTCTAATTTAGTACGACTTTTAAGCTGTTTAGAATGATTGTGGATTAATTTCATTCATTTGTAATACTTTTACAAGAATCGGTTGACGGGGCTGTGGATAAGCGTATTATTCGCCGCCTGCTTAGACAGAACGACCTTAGGGAAGTGCTGGTTGAGCTGAGATAAGGTGTTGTTTTTAAAGGTTTTTTTGAAATCTTCCTGAAAACAAAGGCTTGACTCTCTGGCTGAAATCTATAAGATACGCAGCCTGCTTAGAGAGAACTTAG